>Ga0207995_100819_pt1 | contig 10135 bp, 11 predicted proteins | sample AntDeeMetag022AM_FD_184759 | JGI IMG/M metagenome (GOLD analysis project Ga0207995, IMG submission 184759) | Saline lake microbial communities from Deep Lake, Antarctica - Antarctic Deep Lake Metagenome 022AM (SPAdes) (version 2) | ecosystem: Environmental > Aquatic > Non-marine Saline and... | reverse complement strand
CTGGACGCCATGAACGAGGTGTCAGGGCTGTCTCTCGCGTTGGACGAGTCAGGAGAAGAGAATCAGGACGCCGTCAAGGAAGCCGTCAACCGCCTCCTAGGCGAGCCGAAGCCAGACCCGGACAACCCCACCGGGGGCAACGGCGAAGAGGACGACGAGGGCGTTCCAGACGGCGGGGACACCACCATCGAAGCGTCCGAAAACGGGAGAATCCGCAAGATGGACGGGTGGCTCCTCACGGAGCTGGCCAACGACTGGTCTGGGTACCTCTCTGGATACAAGGACTTCACCGATGATGAAGTCGGAGCCATGCGGGGCATCATCAAGACCATGACCCCGGAGGTTCGGAATCTGTTCTCTAACTACGTGGGCACGCGGATGGTCAAGGACCCCTCGGACCTCGCGGGGACCAGCGCGCTCCTGACCCGGGCGGGTGAGTGCCTTGACCACGATCACGCATGAAGCCTTCCTTGATCTGGAGCGGTCGCTCGTAGATCGGGTCCTCGACGGTTGGCTGGAGAACCAGAGCAGTCTGCTCAAGCGTCTCCAGACCGCCGTGGACAAAGAGCAGTGGGACGACGCGCACGACCTTGCTGAGCAGATCAGCTTCGAGACCGCTGTGGGCAAAGCCCGCAAGCACGTGCAGGTGATCGGCCTGGCTTCCATCCTGCTGGGGGCCTCTCGCATCTCGGGGTCCGAGAACAGCTCCATGGCGGACCGTCCCCCGGTGGAGATTCTGGAGACGGCGCTTACGCAGATCGAAACCCTTCTGGTTTTGAATGCCCAGCCCGCCCTCCAGACTCAAGCCCATGGAATCATCGAAGATCGTAGGCGAGAGGCATTGGAGTCCGAGACACTGGAGAAGGCGGAGAGCATGGCCCTCCGGACCGTGATTCAGGTGGGGGGCAAGTCCTACGTGGATGTGGCCTCCAGCATGTACGTGTCCCGCTTGTCCAGCTTCGGGTTCCTCGGGGAAGCTGCCCTCAGTGGCATCGCCGAATACGCAGTCAGCGAGATTCTCGACTCACGGACCTGCCCGGTGTGCCAGTCCATGGATGGGCGGGTCTTCCCGGTGAATGACGCGCTCACCCACGCCACGTCCATGCTCTCTAGTCAGGACCCAAACGACCTCCGGCAGATTGCCCCCTGGCCGAGTCAGTCCCGGGCCAATGTGGAGCGGCTTGGGAAGATGTCCAGTTCGGACCTGCAAGCCAACGGGATGCAACTTCCCCCGTACCACCCCATGTGCCGGGGGATCGCCACTTCGGTCGGGGATGTCTCCGTGCCGAGTACCCCTGTGGAGTCCGGGCGGCAAACGCTGGGTACGGTGGAAGTGGCATCGGGCCGCTCCCTCTCGGAAGGGGGGGCGTCCGCCACGGAGGCAACGGACTTGATGTTCCAGATCGGGGAGAACAAGGACCGCACCCGGCAAGAGGACCACACGGACGACCTCCCGAGTCTGGATCGAAAGGCGGCGGAAGACCTCCTGAAGAAGATATTCCCCTCCCTGTTCGGCTGAGATTCTGCACTCGCGTGCACCCCTGCACTTGAGTGCAAGTTGTAAAGCAATCTTGGTGGCAGTAACTTCTCAGCCCATGGACACAAACCCGCGACATACCGTTGTCGAGTTCTCGAAGTTCGAGGACGAACGGCACCTCGTTTACGGCGAGGTGTACTCGCCAATGGTCCCCGACTCTCAAGGCGACTTCATGCAAGCCGCCACCATCGAGGAGATGGCGCATCAGTTCATGCGAGAGAGCCGGATCACGAAGATCGACGTGGAACACTGCCTCGAAGAGGCCGGGTGCTTCGTAGTCGAGAGCTTCGTCGCGCGGGACAACGATCCGGACTTCGCCAAGGGGGCATGGGTGCTCGGCGTCCACATCCCCGACCCGGACATCTGGGCCAAGGTGAAGAAAGGGGACATCAACGGCTTCTCGATGTACGGCAACGGGAAGCGCGTGGAGCGGGTGCTCGAAATCGAAGTGCCGGAAGATGGGATTCTCAAGGGGGACACCGCCGTTGAATCCGATCACCAGCACGAGTTCTTTCTGAATTTCGATGACGAGGGGAATTTCCTCGGAGGCGGGACGGATGAAGTGAGCGGGCACTCCCATGTGATCAAAGCGGGGACGGTTACCGAGACGGCCAGCGGTCACTCGCACAGGTACACCTTCATGGATGCACTGAGGATCTGAACAATGCCGAAAGCGAAGGTCATCGCAACCGAGCTGGAGAACCCGTCCATTTCGATGGTGTCGCTCGTCAAGCGTGGGTCGAACCGTACACCCTTCCGCATCGTGAAGGATGAGAACGGGGAACCAGTGAAGCCGTCCACTCTGATGGACCGCCTGTCGGGGGTCCTCAAGGGTGGCACCACCGAGCCCGGTTCCGTTCTGGCGGTGGTCGTCCGCAAGTCGGCGGAGGACAAGTACAAGGAACAGATCGACGCCCTCGGCTTCGAGAAGCCCCTCCGTAAGGCGGATGGGGATCAGGTCATGTACATGGCCGAGGGAACCAATCTCAATGTGGAGGGCAGCTTCATTGCCCTCAACGAGGACATCGCGATTGCAACGGATCGCGTGTTCAAGATGTTCGAATCCTTCCCGATGTCCGCGGACTTCGAGGAGAACATGCGCGGGTCCACGTTCTTTCCGGGCGTGAACTGGGCCATGGAAGCACTCATGGACACGTTCTGGTCCGCGATGATGGACGCAGCTACCCCGGCAGAAGCACGGGGGACGGTCGAAACCGCCCTCAACGCCTTCTCTGCTCACATTCTGGAGATGGTCGGGGCTCTGCCGCAGGAAGTGTTCAAGATGGAGCACGCGACCCTCTCCGGGGGTGCCCTGGGGGGTGTATCGAAGGCCGACCACGAGGATGGCGACATGAAGAACGGACAGATGAAGGAAGCGGTGCCGGGCGACCTCGACGGTCTCGAAGAAGCACCCAAGGGCGCACCCCGGCAGGACACCTCGGTGAGCAAGGAGGAAGCCGCCAACGCGGGGGCATCCAATCAGCCCGCCGAAGGCGAGCCTGCCGCGACCACCGCTGGGGGCAAGGACCCCGAGGGCAAGACCCCCGTGGCCAAGGAGGGGGACGGCAATCCGGGGGACGGGGGCAAGCCCGAGGGTGAACCGGCTTGCGTCGAGGGCACCGACGATGACCTCCGGGCGCTCGTCGCCAAGATGGCCACCGGCATGACCAATATGGCCGAGGCCATTTCCAAGATGGACGAAAGGCTCCAGAAGACGGAGGAGGGGGTGCAGGAGGCATCGACCGTCGCCAAGACGGCCCAGGAAGCAAGTGGCCGCGTCGTGAACCTGCAATCCGCAGGTGGGGACCTCGACATGGCCCTGTCCAGTCTGGGTGGGACCGGCAAGAGCACCGTTCAGAAGAGCGGTGAGGGCGTCCGGAAGTCCGAAGAGGACATCTGGGACGGAACCATGACCGCGTTCGATGGCCTTGGGGGTTCGCGCTAAGTAGCGCGGGCCCTGCATCGACCTAATCCTGTAGAAGGGGAAGTATCATGAGTGGGAACGAGAAGCTCCTGCAAAAGGCCGACATCGCGGTCTCCGATCTGGATTCCAATGGGGGCAAGCTCTCCGTGGAGCAGTCCAGCAGCTTCATCCGAAAGCTGCTGGTCCAGCCGACCATGCTGGGCCAGGTCCGCCGCGTGGTGATGTCCGCGCCGGAGCGGAACGTGAACAAAATCCAGTTCGCGTCTCGCATCATGCGTCCGGGTGTCTCGAACACGGCACTCTCGGCGGGGGATCGGGCGAAGCCCACCACCGAGAAGATCACGCTGACCACGAAGGAGGTCATCGCGGAGATCAACCTGCCGTATGATGTCATCGAGGACAACATCGAGCGTGGCAACATCGGCACCATGACCGGCGGTGCCGGGGACGCGAGCGGGGGCCTGAAGGACACCATCATGACCCTGATCGCGGAACGTGCGGCCATCGACCTCGAAGAGCTGGCCATCCTCGGGGACACTGGATCGGCAGACGCCTATCTGGCCCTGACCAACGGCTGGCTGTCGCGCCTGACCGCCAACGTGGTCGATGCAGCCGGGTCCCCGGTGAGCCGCCGCCTGTTCACGGACGGCATGAAGACCCTGCCCTCCCAGTACCGTCGCAACCGCGCTGCGCTGGGGCACTGGGTCAGCACCGAGAACGAGATCGACTACCGCGAGACCATCGCCCAGCGTGAGACCGCTGCCGGGGACGCGCAGACGCGCAACACCGACGCCGTGTTCGCTGCCGGGGCTCCGGTCGGGGGGGTCGGCCTCATGCCCAGCGCGCAGGGCATCCTGACCAACCCGCTGAACCTGCTCTTCGGCATCCAGCGCGATGTCCACGTCGAGACGGACAAGGACATCCGGGCCCGCACGTACATCATCGTGCTGACCGCCCGTGTGGACTTCCAGGTCGAGGAAGAGGAAGCAGCGGTCAAATACCAGAACGTCGGCAGCATGTAAGCCGGTGAACTGGTATACCTGGCCTGAGTAGCACACAGGTCAGAGGAGAAGGCCCACTGGGAAACCTCTGGGCCTTTTCTTTGTCTCTTTGTAATGCGAAACTCCAGTTTCCGTACTTATCCAGCAGGGACAAGAACATGAAGCTGCTACTCGTGGGCTGCCAGCGGTACACGCGGGGCGGTCGTCAGTACCAGAAGGGTATGGTCTACACCGTGAACGACTCTCTCGGGCAGGTCCTGCTGGAGGCCGAGGACGACTATGGGCGCCCATTCTTCAAGCAGAAGTTCGAGGAGGCCCCCACCCCCGCCAAGAGCGGCAAGGGCGGCAAGTCGGCATCCAGCTCTCGGTCCGAGGCTCAGAAGCGGCGTCGGGAGTCGGGGCGTGAAGCCAAGAAGGAAGCGGATGCGCACAAGGCCGCCGAGGCCAACTCCAACGAGGAGAAGGAGGCTCAGAACGCTTCCGGTGCCGATCAGGTCGAGAAGGACATCCCCGACACGCCGGTGACGGGGCCCGTCTCCGAGGACGGTGTGACCGCAGAGCCCGATCCCGAGGCGGAATTCGGGGATACCTCCGGGGAGGCAGATGACGAGGAGGGAGTCTCCATCTGACCCCCCGGGACGCGCAGGGGACTGGCCCCTCCCTGCATCCCCCCGCCTGACCAGCGGGACAGCCGCCGGGTTGCCGCGAGTCCTCCCGGGCGGCAGGGGCCCTTTTGCGGGGGTAGTTCAATGGTAGAACCCCAGCCTTCCAAGCTGGCCATCTGGGTTCGATTCCCAGTCCCCGCACCACTTCTGCACTCGCGTGCACTCCCCTGATGTAGCGTTCCCGAGTTGGTGGGCCCACAATGCTCCGATGGAATAGGAGGTGGGCCTTATGACTGCGCTCGTTGTCGAAGATGGAACCCCGGTAGCTGGCTCCAACACGTACGTGGACGTGGGGGACGTGGACACCTATCTGTCGGACTACGGAAAGACTTCTGCTAAGTGGTCCGCCGCGTCGGCCTCGGAGAAAGGGGCAGCCGTGCTTCGTGCTGCGCAGATCATGCGGGCTCGGTATGGGGGGCAATGGCTCGGAGAGCGGACCGAGAGAAGCCAGCCCATGCAGTGGCCCCGGAAGGACCTGATCGACTTCGACGGGTACGAGTATGACAACCACACCATCCCCCCGGAAGTGCAGCACTGCCAGATCGAGATTGCGATCCTCGTCATCGCAGGGGAAAGTGTGGTCAACGACAAGGTGCAAAAGGCGTCCCACGTGCAGTCCGAGAAGGTGGGCCCCATCTCCACGACGTTCTTCCCGAACGCGCCCAGCATCGACCTCTTCCCGTGGATCGACCAGCTCGTGGGTGAGTTTGCCATCGCGGGCAGCAACAAGATGGGGATGTCCATCGGCCTGACGGCAAGGGAGCGGGATCAGGCCAACGACGAGTTCGACCCCTTCGGTTACGGGGAATACTTCCACCTCAGTAAGGGGTACTGAGGATGCCGGACTACACTGCACTCAGAGACACAACGGCCACCCCTGCCATCCGGGACAATGGGATTCCTGCGATCCTGTATTACGGGTCGGGTGGGTTCATGGATCACGCGTCAGGGAAGTACGACACCCCCCCAACCCCGAACAATGCGGACACCCACGTGCTCCGTCTGGGGGTAAAGGAGCGTCGGATCGACGGGGTGGTGCATCGCAGGCTGCAAGTGCTTCTGGCTGCTTCCGGATTGGCCGTGGAGCCCACCCCGGACATGACTCTGGAATTCGGCGGCACGGAATACCCCATCGACAAGGTGGAACCCCTTGCCCCTGGGGCGGTGGACGTGATGTACACACTGGACTTGCGGCTGTGAAAAAGGCGCAGACTCTGAGCCCGGAGAAGTTCCACCAGCAGTTCCAGAAGTTCGCCAATAAGGAAGCGGGCCTCCTCTCTCGGGCGGTGCTCAAGGGTGTGGTGGTTGAGGTCCATTCCGGGATCGTGCTCAGGAACCCGGTGCTGTCCGGTCTCAGTCGGAACAACTGGTTCATGACTCTCGAGACCCCCCATGTCGGGTCAGTGGACGAGGTTGCCGGGGTCAGTTTGACGGGCTCCCCGCTCACCCGCAGGGAGAAGTCCCGCCAGAAGGACCTGATTCGAGCCATTGACGGGGCGCAGGACCTGCCGAGCAAGGTGTGGATCACGAACAACCTGCACTACATCAGTCGCCTCGAAGCGGGGTGGTCTTCGAAGGCTCCTGCCGGGATGGTGGGGCTGGCGATCTCCTCCGTGAGTATGGGCGGCGTGAAGCTACAGGTGCGCGCCGTTGTTCGGTGAGCTTGGTGGGTGTAGAACACTCGGAGTATTGCTGTGAACGCTGAAGAGTTTCGGGGGGCGGTGGGAACGGTGTTCATCACCGGCTGGGGGGACGAAACCCCGGTGTTTTCCCCCAACAGTGAAAAGGGAAGCATCCCGGCGAGTGACCCCTACGTGGAGTTCGCGTTCGACTTCGGGGATTCGGAGCTGAACGAACTGACCGGCCCCGTCAAGCACGAGAAGACCCCTGGCATGGTGCTGATCAAGGTGTTCGTGCCGACCGGGAAAGGGGATGCGGCAGCACTGACGCTGGCGGACAAGGCGGCAACGATCTTCCGCAGGAAGAATGTAAGCCTGAACACAGGATTGGTCCGGTTCAGGTCGCCAACAGTGAGGCCCATCGGGCTGTTCGAGGGTCATTATCAGGTGAACGTGCTCTGCCCGTTCGACCTCTACGCAGTCCACTGATCCGACGCGGAGACGATCATGAGCACGAACTTCAACGCAGGCATCGACACTTCCGATACCAGTGTGTCCTATGGGGAAGAGACCAACTGGGGGGAAGCCCCCAATGTTGTGTTCAAGGCCCTCCGAATCCTCAGCGAGTCCCTGAGTGAGACGCGCAGCCGCACCCGCCCTGCGGAGATTCGCAGCACCGGGGACGCGGCCCATGGGATCACCACCGAAGTCGCCTCCGCAGGGGACCTCAGTGTCGCGTTCAGCTACGGCACCTTCGATGACCTGATGGAGGGCCTGCTGAACGGCACGTGGGAGACCCCGCTGGCCATCGACAGTGCTGCGGGGGACATCTCCTCGGACAACGCAGGCAGCCAGTTCACCTCCACTGCCACGGACAAGTTCGTGGACGTGGCCGTGGGCCAGTGGATCAAGGTGTTTGGGTTCTCCGACGCTGGGAACAACGGGTATTTCCGGGTCACCGCCAAGCCGGATGGAGAGACGCTGGAAGTGAGCCCCGCCCCGGCCTCTGCCGAGACGCCTGCCGGGGCGGATGCCGCCATCCGAGGAACCATCCTGAGGAATGGTGTGGACATCCACACCTACTTCCTCCAGAAGCAGCTCGCCACGGCCCTGTTCCTGACCTACCCGGGGACCTACCTGTCCGGGGGGCAGCTCTCGGCGGAACTCGGGGGCTTCTTCGAGGGCTCGTTCTCCACACTCGCCAAGAAGGAGGCGAAGGCCACCAGCAATTCGTCCACGGGCCCGGTCACCGTCGCTCCGACCGGGCAGGTGATTTCCACGGTGGAGGGCATCAGCAACCTCGTCATCAACGGGGCCGTGTTCCCGGGCGTGGTGCAGTCGGTCAGCGTGGACGTGACGAAGGAGGGGGCCCGCCAGCAGTTCGGTCTCGGTTCCGCAGAGGCGAGGGGCATGGGCCGGGGCACCTTCACCGTGAGCGGGGGCCTGTCCATCTACTTCAAGGACTTCACCGAGTACGATCTGGCCAAGGACGAGACGGATGTGCTCGTCAGTTTCCGGGCCATCGACGCAGACGGGGCCGGGTATGTTCTGACCCTCCCCTCCTGCGTGCTGCTGAACCCGCAGATCACCAGCGGGGGTCCGGATTCCGACCTCATGGCGGAGTTCGAGCTGGAAGTGAACCCGGCCACGGACGAGGCCTATTCCGGCGTGACGATGCAGATCGACAAGCTGCCCGCCGCCGCGTGAACATGATCACCCACACGGGGCCTGACTCTGGGTAACTACCGAACCTAGATCAGGTCCCCTCAAGATGAGACGGAGCGTCAAGATGACGAACAGCCTGTACCAGCGTTATGCCACCGATCCCGGTGCCGAGAAGGAAGGGCAGCTCCTTCGTCTTGGTGACGTGCGCATGCTCGTCGCTCGGGCAGGGGGCTCCAACGAAGCCTTCAAGCGGGTCTTTTCCCAGAAGACCAAGCCCTACCGGTACGAACTCCAGAAGGGAACGATGGACGATGATGTCAGCACGGACATCATGATCGAGACCTATGCGGAGACCATCGTCCGGGGCTGGGAGCAGAAGCTCGACGGGGAGTGGCAGCCCTACATTCTCGGTCCCGACGACGAGAAGCTGGAGTTCACGAAAGAGAACTTCTGCAAGGTGATGAAGGACCTTCCCGAGCTGTTCAAGGAAGTAGTCCAGTTCGCCAACGCCACCGAGGCGTTCCTCGCGCAGGAGGAAGAGGAAGACATGGGAAACTCACTGACGTCCTCCAGTGGGACCTCCAGTGGGGGGGAAAGCTCGAATTCCTGAAGGCATTGAAGGAGGCGGGGGAAGACCCGCCCGCGCTCAGGAACAAGCCGACTCTGTGGCCGTGGAACCGTCTGTACTATGAGGCGTTCCTGACCCTCAGCCCGAGTCGGCAGCAGCCACAAGGGGGAGTGGGCGCGATCCCGTTGTCGGAGTACAAGGCGTACTTCGATCTGCTCGGGATCGGGTCAACAGAGGAACGATCCACGTGGATCAAGATGGTCCGCGCCTTGGACCGAACCTACGTGGACGTAATGAGGGACCGCATTGAGACACAGCGGGCCGCTCAGAAGCGTCAGACGAGTTCAGCTCCGAAAGCACGTCGGAGCGGTCGGAGGCGAAGGTGACTCAGGAATACTCTGTACGCGCCGGGATTGATTCCTCTCTCGCCAAGAAAGGGGCCCGTGAATTTGTCCAGTCGTCCGAGAAGGTAGCTCGGGGCGCGAGAAAAATGGGCAGTTCCACACGCAAGGCTACCAAGCGGGTGTCGGCCCTTGGGGGGACGCTACGGGGACTCAGGGGCCTTCTCCCTATTGCTGGCTTCGCTGCACTCGGTGCAGCCATGCTCAGTGCCACACGTCAGGCACTCGCCTTCAACGGGGCCATGGCGGAAGTGTCCACCCTGCTCGGGCCAGAGCAGCAGGAGGACATGGGGGCCCTGACCTACGAGGTACTCCGACTTTCCTCCCAGTTCGCGCAGGCTCCAACGGAGCAGGCCAAGGCTCTGTACGGGGTCATTTCGGCAGGGGCGAGCACGGCTGCGGAAGCAGCTCAGACCCTGACGGCAGCAAACAAGCTCGCCGTGGGGGGCGTCACGGATGTGGCCACCGCTTCCGATGGTCTGACCTCGATCCTCAACGCCTACCGAATGGAAGCCAGTCAGGCGGGGGACGTGTCCGACGCCCTCTTCGTCGCCATGCGTGCAGGCAAGACCACAGTGGGGGAACTCGCCCGGTCCATTGGTCAGGTTGCGCCCATCACGGCGAAGCTGGGCATTGGGTTGGATGAGACGCTCGGGGCGATCAGCGCCATCACGAAGCAGGGCATCTCCACCAGCGAGTCGGTGGCGGGTCTCAGGCAAGCGTTGCTCAGTATCCTCGGGCCCACGGGGGAGGCG
>Ga0207995_100815_pt1 | contig 10155 bp, 6 predicted proteins | sample AntDeeMetag022AM_FD_184759 | JGI IMG/M metagenome (GOLD analysis project Ga0207995, IMG submission 184759) | Saline lake microbial communities from Deep Lake, Antarctica - Antarctic Deep Lake Metagenome 022AM (SPAdes) (version 2) | ecosystem: Environmental > Aquatic > Non-marine Saline and... | reverse complement strand
CTCATCAATCATTGGTATAGCAGCTTTCATTTTTTTAATTTTTCTATCTCTATCTTTTTCAATATCTTTTATTTCATTTTCAAAATCTTTAACTTCGTTTCGTTTTAATCTCTTTTCTTCTGAATTTTTTTCTTCAAATTTGTTTTTAAATTGATTTAATTTTGCGTTGTTATCATATATTTGTTTAGTTACTTTATTATTTTCTTCGTAAACACCGCTACTATCAATCATCTTTCTTTCAAGCTTTTTGATTTTATCTTCTGATCCGTCGATCCTTCCTTGATAAAATGATTTATTGTTTTCCATCTCAATTAAATTATTTGTTAATTCATCAACGCGCGGTGGAATATCTTTTAACTGTTTCTTATATTTTTTCTTTTCATATGCAACCGCATTTTTCATATCATCAAAAGAATCGTACTTAATTAAATAATCTTTTAATTCAAGAAGGTTCTTATTAGAATCCATTATCTGTTCTTGATCTACTGATCCAACAATATCTTGAAGTATTTTTCTTCTATCAGTCCAATGCGTTACTGTATTAAAATAAAACGGATCCGTTAATAACTTAAATATATCTTCTTTAATCAATCCAGTAATTGTGGTATCATATTCACTTTTTTTCTTTGGTGCATTGTTAATAAAATAATCTGTTGTATGTCCGGAAAAGACTGAATCTTTTTGACCGCGTGGCTTTACCCATTTTTCGGTAAATATCTTTTTGAGTATCAGATCATCTTTATCAATTTTTAATTTTGCTTCAACTATTGTTTCAAGGTGGTGGATCTCATTTCCTAATTCATCTTGTGGTTTAATATCAAACGTGCTTTTGTAATTAGAATCTTTATCAAACAATACATATGTGAAAGCGTCAAATAAAGAAGTCTTTCCACTTTCGTTTTCACCTTCAATTTTAGTGTTTTGTTTAAACTTAATTGTTCTTTCTTTAAACCCCTTGAAGTTTTTCATTCTTATTTCTTCTAATAATATTTTCATGTTTTTTCCCCTTTCTAAAAATTAAGTTACGTCATTTAATTGATCAAGCGTTTTATCCAGCAATTTACATAATTCTATTTGTTTCTTTCTTGACGGATAATATTTCCCATTGATCCAGCGGCTGATTGTATTTTCCGAAACGTCCATTTTTCCAGCTAACCATTTTTGACTTTTACCAATATCAATCAAAGCTTTCTTTAGTCCTATCATATTGTTTCCCCCTTCCTATATTGTGTATTAATTTAACTTGTGTGTATATCATATCACGTTCAACGTAGATTTCAAGAGTTTTTATAAAATAAAAAAAGGCCCTATGAAGGCCTTTAAAAACTTATTCATCTGTATGTTTTATAGAGTCAAGGTTGTTTCCGTTCCTTAAATATTGTTTTAATTCTACCACCGCCAATTCAATTATATTGTCAATTTCTTTTTTACTAAAAAATATAGTTATAATTAAAGGAAGTCTGTGATAAAACTTATCTATTACATGGCCATATTTATAAATTCCAGCCTTATCCCCTAGTTTCTTTTCTGCTTCTGCAACAAGCCAATAAATAGCAAATTTAACTTGTTTTCGTTTACCTTTTTTCCATAGTGATACTAAAACCACCAGGAATATTAATATAATAACAATACTTAACCAATAATTAATGATAAATTGTTCCATTTAATTACCCCTTTCTTCTTTCCATTTTTTATAACCCATACTAGCTTTAACAGTTTTACCTGCTTTGATCTGTTTTTTGATGTATTCTTTATAATCATTTATCATAAAGATCACTCGAAAAATAACATGTTGTTTTGATTGATATGTCCGTTCAAATCAAACTTTGGTGTATGAATAGCACCCATTGATCCACCGTCTAACATAATTGCATATTTTAATTTTAATTTATTTTTAATGTCGTTGCTTAGACCTTTAGCCGAAGCTTTTTTTGTGAAAGCAACAATATGATCGTTTTCAGTAACACCTAAAACAGTATGCCAGGTGTATCTTAGAACATCATCAAAAGGTTCTGTAAAACCTTCCCACTCTGGGTGGTAATCATGAAGTGATACGCCGGAATAAGCCCACACTACATCTTCACCAGCTTGATCAAGATCAAAAAATCTACGCCAATGGATCTCGCCATCTTCGGTCATGTATATTGTTCCTTCTGCTTTTGATCGCCAGGTCTTTGATCCGTAACTTTTATATACTTTGCCTTCATCTGCTGCAATACTTACAATTTTATTTGTTTTACGATTGAAGAATATCCCATTAACTGCAAATTTATGATCTCTGCATTCTCGATCATATTTTGAATAATCAAAATGAACCTGGTCTTTATTAGCATATATTAAATAACCGCCATACATAGTTGTTGCTAAGGGTAAATCTAGTTTTATGATCCCTAACTCATGAAAGGCTAAAGCACTTTCAAATAATGTTTGTGGGCCAAAGTACCCGTCAACTCTAGCACCAATACCTTTTTGTATTGCTCTTACAAATTCTTTGTCTGCTTCTTCAAACCAACTCATATTACACCCCTTTCAATTTATTATTTATAATAACCAATCCTTCGATCACTTGATCTAAAGCTTTTGTGATATCAGATTGTTGTTTTGGTGGGGCTTCTTTAACAACGTCGTAGTGCAATGCAACACCTAAAGCTTCTGCTAATGCAATAGCTTTTCTTTTTTCTCTTGTGTCAATATCTTCTACGTCACCGTCAAGGAAGCCACCTTCCATTATTAAGGTAGTAATATGCTTTGTGTATCTGTGTAGCGCATAATAATCTTCACCGCTACTGTTTGTTCGATCTGTTATCCTTCTTATGTCCTGGTGTGAATACTTATCAACCGATTTTGCAATTGATTTCGCCATTTCGTCACCTTGGGAATTATCTGTATAAGTTGTATGAAAGATTTCAAAGTCTTTACCACCGCCGGCATTGTTATGTTGTGAGAAAAAGAAGTCAACGTCGTAATAAATAGATTCTTCTGCTCGCGCTCTTAAACTTTTATTTAATTCATTATCTGTTCTCGAATAAAATATTTCGGCGCCTAAATATTTAAGTAAGCCACCAAAGTTTAAAGCCATTGGTAGATTAATATCTCTTTCAATCATACCATTTGCAACCGCGCCAGTATCCGTACCACCGTGGCCAGGATCAACATAAAACTTCTTACCTTTGAGTGATCCTACTATAACAAAACCTTTCTCTTTTAAAAACATTTCATACACATTCATACTTTCACCCCACTATTTTTATACCTGCAATAACAGCAGCAACTATGCCCATCATTTTTATTAATTCCAACATGACTGGTTGCCATGCTTGATTTGTTTCGTGATTAGTCGCTTTAAATAATTCTTTTAAGTCGTTAATCCTATCAAATATCTGTTTAACATATACGCGTGTTTCTGCAACATTTTGTTGCAATTCTTTTACTTCTGCTTTCATAAGCTTCACATCTTCCTTTAGTGCTACGATTTGTTCCGCTTTGAAACATACTTTATCCTCTGACATTGTCCCACCTTTCTTTAGCTGACGAAGCCGAAAACTAATGTCAATTTAATTATATCAAGTTTTATTTATTTTTCGAACCTTTTTCTACTTCTCTATATATTTCTTCTGCTTTTTCAGCAGTTAACATTATTTCATATTGTATTGCTCGCGCCGCTTCTTTTATAGACATTTCTTTAAATTGTCCTTCATCAAGTGATTTACTAACTTTGATAAATTCTAAATATATTTTTCTTTGTTCGTCACTTGGATATGTCCTGACAATTTCCAATTGATCTCTTAAATCATACCCGGTACTCATTTTATCAGCAAATATTTTATAAACGTCGTGAAGATCTTTATTATAAAAACCTTTGTAAGTGCCTTTTTTTCTAGCCGTAGTATAAACTTGATCCAGATGTTCTAAGTGATTATAAAAATTTTGTACATGATTATTTGAATAAGCTTCATCTGATGTAAAAGCTCTTTCTACTGGTTCAAAAAAGTTTCCTTTAATCTGATCTGTTCCGGATATTGCAAACTTACCAAAGACACCGGTATATTGTTTGATTAAATAATCAATATTCATAGGTGAAAAACTTTCAAAATCTGGCAATACTTTTGCTAATAATTTTGCGACACCCGAAGTGTTTCGATCTGCTCTAAAATCTACTTGCAAACCTTGTTCAGCGTAACCTACTATCGTTCCGCCATACCATGATGTATTGCTTTTAACATCACTTATGCCGCTAAAAATTGTATTTGTTGGCGGTAAGAATGTTCTAATAATTGTTCCCCCAAAACCTTCAAAAGCTTGCCCATCATTTTCGAATATTCGATCGTAAATTCTATTGAATGCTGATCCGTAAATCTGTGCTAATTCTCTAGGTTTTGCAATTCTGATCATTGGGCCTTTTGGATCTAATAGATTTGGGAATAACCAGTAATTGTCCTTAATGTATTTTGCAACATCAAGGTATCTCTTTTTGCGATCTTCATCACTATACCAATAAGCCATATTTGCAAATTGAAACATTGTTATTGCTAATAAAGCTTTTGGGAGAGTTTTTTTGATATTTTCTTTGTTGTGCATACGTCTTATTTTGTCAAAACCTTGTAGTCCAGCATTTAAAAATGGCATTGAATTACCTAATGCTGTTTTCATTATGCCACCACGTCTACCAAAGTTAACTGTAACATCTTTTGCTTCATATATAGCTTGTAGTTTATCACCATAAGTGGTTCCAAAATTATTGGTATGTTGTTTATATTCAGCCATTCTTGGTGCTTGCTCTGTCGCGTCCGCAACTCTTTCTACTGTTTGCAAAAATGTTCTAAATTTGTGTTCCCTACGCCAGCCAGGAATCATTTCGGCCATACTTTCTGCAAGTGCGTTTCTGTCTGCTCCAGTTGGTGAAGCATATCCGCCACCCATAGATTCATATTCTTGTGTTAATTCGCCCCGGTGCAAACGATCGGCTAAAGCAATACCAAATTCTTTGACAAATTTAATTGGATTGCCTTGACTTGCTACCATTGCTTGTGGAAAATCTCGTGATACATTTCTGACTATAAAGAATGGATCAAGTGTTGTCCATAACGCTTGAAGAAAACGTCTAACCATTATTACTGCTTGGATAGTCTTATCAAAGTTTGATGTATCCATGTCCAATAACGCTTCAAGTAAAAACTGATCATATATTTCATAATGATAATTTTTTCCATCTTCGCCTTTGACACTTACAATATTAGTTTCTTTATCTATGGCCATAGGAATGAATTTCTTCGAAACATCATCTATGGTTTGATTTAATATTTTATGTGATTCAAAACCTAAATTTTCTGCTGCTGTTAATGCTTCTATTATTTTACCTTTTTCTAGTAACCTTTTAACGATCGGTGAATCTTGTTGATTTGCAAATTCAACTAATAATTTAATCATTGCTTCATTTTTCTGATCTGTTATATCAACACTTTCCATAGTTTGTGCTGGGTTAACTTGATTGATCAAGAACCCTATTCCGTCGACTTCACCTTCTTCTGTTTTTAAAACGCCCGACTTTTTCATATCTTGATATTTGTTATGAATTGCCAACATAACCGCTCGCCTTTTCACAACAGTAACGTATCTGTCTGTTTCTATAATCATTGATTCTATTGGATTGAATGTGTCTTTCGCATTACCTTTTTTGCTCATACGTTTTGTTGGACTAAATTTATCAGTATACCCGCGTGATGACATTTGTCTTATTTCGTTATTAATGATTGTTACGTCATCTGTGCTTCTAAAAAGTGGTACATAGTGTGGATCAAGTTCTTTCATATGATCCCATACATCTTGATCTAATAAACCAGTATCAACTATCCATGCTTGCGTGAATGCTTGCCACCACTCATAAAGTTCGTTTGATACTCTTACAAAATGCGGTTTTTCTTGTTCATAAGCAGCAACTTCCATTTCTATTGTTTCTATTGGAATGTCATCACTATAAACCCTATGCTCTCGATTGTGCAAATCTATTGATCGCTTAGCTTTTAAATAGTTACTGAAATCTGCAAATTCTTTTTTGTTTATTCTGCTTATAATACTATTAAGAGATACACCAATCTTTTCACCTTGTGGATCTACTAAATAATTTTTTCTTATTGATTTAGCAATCATAGAAGAATCATTTGCATGTTCTGCTAATAGATAAAAGTTTTCTACGTTCTTTAATTTTTCGTCTGTCATCTTTTCAATCAATCCCACTAAATCTTGAATTGGTTTTGATGTATCAAAGAAGAAATTATAACCGGACTTTTTCCATTTAGCCACAGTACCGCTAAAATCATCTTTAAGATCATTCCATACCGTTTTATCCATGTTAGATCGTATAGTTGAGAACATCTGCTCTCTAGGTGTGGAATCTATCCAGTTTAATATTTCGTCCCGGTGTCCGTTTAACATATTTAAATCTTTATCGCTTAATGTTCTAATAAAGTCATCAGCAAATGCTGCACTAAAATCTAAAGCCGTCTTAGGTTTTGTCATATATAGTCTTACAAACTCTGCTATTGCTTCGCCGGCAAGTTCATCTGGCGAATAATTAGCCGTTAGTTCTTCCGGTAACTTATCAATCATCTCTTTTATAGTTGGTAAAAACTTTTCTTGTAAATTGTATTTATGATCAAAATGATGACCTAATTCGTGCATAGTAATTCCTATATTGTTTTCAATTTTTTCTTCAATAACTTTTGGGAAAGGTTTGTAATGTGCTAAAGCTTTACTTCTATATCTCTTTGTAGTATTACCAACCTTAAAATCTCTCATGATATCTTTTGTGATCAGTTGTATTGATCTAAGCTTTTTATCTCTAAGTGGGCCTGGTCTATATTCTGTCGGATACATATTATTCATATCATAGTTATTTTTCATGCTTTGCGGTTTGCTAGGATCATAGTTCATTTTTTTAAATGTATCTTTCTTTCTGTCTTTATATTCCTTTGCGTATACTTCGTTTATTGCTTCTTCAATAGCAAGTTTATGTCCGCTAGTTATTTCAACCGACGGTCTGTTTCTATCGAAAAATTGCATATTCATAGCTTCGGTTATTACTTCCATTACAGAAGACAATTCTCTTAATTTTATGCCGCTGATGTTTAATCTTACGGTTTTTTTCATTTCATCTTTTACTAAACTACTACCATTATAAAAAGATACTTGTATAACGGATCCTAATCTTTTAGCAAGAAAGTTAAGACCGTCTGCTTTAATTCTTTGCGATTTTACTGGTAGTTCTGCTTTTAGCATTTCTTGTATCTCACGATCCGTTTCTAAAGTGTCATATGCAACATTTCTTAATGTTAACATCAGACTTTGCTTATCTAATTTTTCAAATTTATATTTTATATCGTTGATCATAAATGCTTTATCTTTAAATCGACTTAATACTTCAAAAGAATCTGCCAATTCATCAATATAATTTTTATATGATTCTATATCCTTTTCTGGTAGCAATGGGATAGTAACATTATCATAGCCTAGTTTAGATATTCTATCCTGCGCACCTTTTAACCTTGTATTAGCAATATATTTTTTAGCAATGGTTAAATCTGCCCAATATTTATTATCATAAACTGTATAAGATCCGGTATCAGTATTTTTCAATTGAAGATCGCCGTTGACGTTACTATCCACAGTTCCTTCAAATACATATATATTATTATCTGTTGATCCACTTTCAAATACAGTACCTTCATTAAATCTAACAAACTGATCTTCTAATATATTCATACGCTTACTTTTTTTAATAATGTTATCGTAATGTTCTTTAATTGCTTTATAGTTAATGCGTTTAATACCGTCTTTTGCTGTTGTAGTATATTTTTCTTTAATCTGATCCAGGTACTCTTGATCAATACCAATAAAATCGTTAAACAACAATTTGTTTAGTTCACCAGGTGTCTGTTTAATTGGAGAATAATCATCTCTTATTTGATCATAAGTCATGCCTTCTTTACCACGCATAGGCATAACTGCTCCCAATACTTTCAATTTACCGGGTGATATTTCTTTTGGTGTTTCTACAATGGATATAGTATCAATAGCGTTTTTACCGCCCGCTAATGAATAACCTTCTTTTTCTACAAAGTAATCATAAAACTTATGATCAACATGATGTAATCTCCATTCAGCATTTTTTAAAACAACAATGTTTTTACCATTTTCTTCATAGATTCCTAAAGGTTCTAAAATATCGTATTCAGCAATCATTTTTTCTAAAATACGTTTACCCATTATAGTTTCTTTCATTTCTCTTGATTCAAGCACTTTTTTAGATTCATCTGTTAATATTTCGTTTGTTAAATAAATATATCCGTCGCTATATCCTAGATCATCTTTTGCGGAAAGATCATTATCATTTAATATGTCCGTTTGTTCAAGATCTAAATAAGGATATTCATTCATACTTATCATTTTGTCGCCTAGTTTGAAACTGGCCACTTCTTCAATTGTGATAGGATCAGTTGCTTTAGTCGTTTGCTCGATTTCCTTAATATGATTTCCGACGATCCTTTTAGCGCTTTCAACAGCTGCGCCGGTATTTTTTCTTTGCCATACTTCATTTGTTGGTGACCAACGCCACGCATGAGATTTTAATTCCTGGATAATTAAACTATCTGGTTTTCCAGGGAAGCTAATTTTTACACGTTTATTTGCAAAATCATTTTCAATGGTTGTTCCATCTTCAAATTTTGCTATTGTTTCTGGTGTTTTACTTTCTGTTTTGTCAGTTGCTTTTATTTTAGCTTCATCTACAAGATCCCACACACCATTACGGCTTGAAAAAATAATTGGCTTTGATTGATTTTCTTTAACGTAATCTAATACTGCTTTGACTACATCAATTTCGCCATTGTTGGCTAATGTTTCGATTTTGCCCCTTAATGAATTTCTAAATGCTGACTTGCTATAAGATGTGTCACCGTCTGCATGTAATTTCATGATTGCTAAAACTTTATCTGCTTCTTTAATATATTTATCAATTTGTTTCTGTGTTGCTAAATCGTCACTCATTTCGCCTAGTACTTGTTTCTTAATTCGATCAGTACTTTTATTTACAAAGTCATCAAATTTTGTATAATTTAATTCAGAAGATTTTCTTCTCTTGTCTGCTTGCTTTTGATTGAAGTTTGCTCGACCGGCTATTGCAGGACTTACTACACCAGCTTTAGCATTTAAATAAGTGTTATATTTATCTAGCGCTTCTTTTGCAAAATCTTCTAATAGTTCATCTGCTTTAATTGTCATTTCGTCAGTTTCTGCAATAGACATTACTTCATTTTCGACTTGATTCATTATTGTAACAAAATCTTTTTGGTTTGTTTCTGCTGCATTGTCTGGGCTAAAAGATATATTTCTGTTAGCGTCATAAGCAGTTTTGTACGATACATGCTGGCCACGATATATTTTATTGTTATCAACAATATCTAAAGTGTTTTTAATGATACTGGCTTGTTTGCCTGGTAATTGATCATCATATTGATCAAGTATAGTTTTTACAATTTCTTTAGTTAACATTTTGTCATCAATAAACTTTTGAAGCGTTTTTGTGTCGTGATCGAATATTGCTTCTGCTGTTATAGAATCAAAATCTTCATGTGTGAGTTTATCAACAAATTTTTGCTTTTTGGTTTTAGGTTGTTCTTGTTTGATTTCTTCTACTTTATCATATTTTACAACTTGATCATGCGCAAACATATCTCTTAAAGTTTCGTTATAAGAGTTGCTTTGGTTTAACATAATAACAACGCCATCATGTCCTTGATCAACAATGTATTTTTTTAAATTCTTAATTTCGGCAATTGCAATATCTACGTCATCAGACAAACTGAATTTTGGATAACGCCAGCCTACCTTTTCTTTTGTAAGTTCTCGCCATTGGTCATCATTTTTTATAACTAATGGGTTATCAAGTTTTACTGTTTCTTTAGTTATATTATCGCCATATTTACTAGCGTCTTTACCATTTGTTGCGTAGTAATTTCCATTTCCCAATATTGGATATTCTATTCTGCTATATATTTCAGAAGCGGTTTTACCTTTACCGTGGTATAATTCTAATTCTATATTTTTACCGGTTTCGGCTTTAGTTATATCATTGTTTAAACTTTCGTCTTTTGTTTCTAA
>Ga0207995_100807_pt1 | contig 10240 bp, 19 predicted proteins | sample AntDeeMetag022AM_FD_184759 | JGI IMG/M metagenome (GOLD analysis project Ga0207995, IMG submission 184759) | Saline lake microbial communities from Deep Lake, Antarctica - Antarctic Deep Lake Metagenome 022AM (SPAdes) (version 2) | ecosystem: Environmental > Aquatic > Non-marine Saline and... | reverse complement strand
GACGTGATAGAATACTATACGTGGTTAAGTAGCGGGAACGATATGGGCGTAGAAATAGACTTTTGCGTTCAGGACCACGGGTACAGAAACGAGTATTGGTATGAAGCCTCTCTAAAGAATTTCGACTATTCTAAGGACCCCGGGAGTGTCCACATAGGGAAACGGAAAGGGAACAGTTGGGACATAGGCCCTATCCGGTCGGGGGACCCGCTACCGTCCGATACGTGGTTACGCTGTAGGATAGAGATAGGGGATCCGACCATAGCCGTTACCGGCTATTATCCCGACGGGTCGGGGGGCTGGACCGCGGAGGCGACGGTATCTATGGACGACACGGAGTGGAGTAGCGGCGGGGTCGGGTGGCATACCTCACAGTCCGGACAGACGGGCGGGGATATTTACGCGGATTTAGCCCGGAAAACGGGGACCGTCTAACGTAGACAGTCTTCCGTAGCGAACTTTCTTATCCGTTTCACGTTAGGGTTCCCTTAATGGCTGAACCGACAGGGGGAATCGCGATAACGGAGTTTCAGTTAATCGTAGCCCTCCTCGGAGTCGCGGGGACCGCGTTCGCCGGGTGGCTGTATAGACACGAACGGTGGTTCCGCGACAGGGTATTTCCCGTTATTCAGGTTCTCACGGGAAAGTCCTCGGGCGGGGAGGACGTAGATCCGACCTCCGACGGTGGACTCCTCGGAGAGACGGACGACCGACTCACCCGCTTAGAGGAGATGGTCGAGAAAGTCGCGGAGAATCAGGACGAACTACAGCGGGACGTAAAGGATCTCTCTCGAACACAGAAACGACATAACCGACAGACGGAGGGTTTTCTCCGCCGGATAGCGGGGGCTGTGGACGACGTGGACCTCTCTCCCGGAGAGGACGAACCGCTGTTCCGAGGAGGCGGCGGACCGGGGAATGGAGGGGGAGACTAATGTCCCGGGACGGGCTGAACGCCTCGGACTACGTGTTTTCGGAGGACGGACTCCCGGCGTGGGTCCCCGCGTTCCTCCGTCGGGTTCTCCTCGACCTCACCTACTGGGAGTTTCACGCTATGGAACTCGGACTCCTCGGACTGTTCGCCGGGGCGGGCGTCCGCCTCGGACTCACGGAGTGGGTAGCGTTCGGGACCGCGTTCCTCGTCGGGACCTCGTTCGGGTTCCGGCGTCTCGACCCGGACCGGATCCCGTCGTTCGAGGGAGACGGGGTTCTCCGCGCCCTCGTCCAGCTCGTCGCGGGGACCGCGGAGAACATAGCCTCCCGAACCCTCGGACGGGAACCGTGGTATTTCCTCGTCGTCTACGTCCTCACGACTACCGCGGCGTGGATCTCCTACCCGGTTCTCGCCTAACGTGAAACGGATTTTCACGGTAGCCCCCGTTCGGTAGCGGCGGGTCCGTCGAGATCTATCCCGGTCCAGCCCGTCGAGGCGGTGGGACGGACCGGACGCTAACCTGTCGTAGTGAGTCGGTAACTATAAGACGGTTCACTTGAAACCATACCCGTATGCCGTTAACACCGTGGGCGACGACAGCGGGGGCGTCGCCCTAAAGGGCGTATCTCCCGGAGGGAGGAGACGCCCGGGGCGACTCCCCGCGGAGTCGCCCGGGCTACGCGTTCGACTGAACAGGAGGACGCGGACCGCGGACGAGATCTTATTCTAAGAACGAGAGGGCGTCCGAGGCTAACAGGCGGAGGTCGTCGTTCTGGATAGCGATAGAGGCGGGGCGTCCGTCCTCGACCTCGACCACTCCGGCGTCCCGGAGGTCGTGGACGTGGTTCTTTACCGTCCTCGTCGTCGTCTCCGTCCACTCCGAGAGGTGGGAGTAGGTCGTCGTCCCGTTCTGGACGAGACACGCTAAGATCCCGCGGCGGGTCGGTTCTCCGAGGGCTACCATACACTCCCGATACTCGTCCCGGTAACGACGACGGAGACGTTCGACGGAGACGACCGTCTCGACGGACCACTCCTCCCCGCATATCTGGACCTGTCCACGGAGGGGGCGGTCCTCCCCGTGGCTACCGTGAAAATTCGTTTCACGGTTCGAGTGTTCGGGTCCACACACAGCGTCCGCCTCTCCCGGGGGACGCTGAACGCGGTCTACTCCTCCCCCGCGGCTACCGTGAAAATCCGTTTCATCATAGCGTCCGGTTCTGTCGTCTAAGTGTTGGTGGCTTTCTGAACTCACGTCGAGGTCCCTCCTACGGGTAGCCTACCGCTACGGAGGAGGGTCTTAAAAAGTTACCGGAGGCTACGGCGTATTAGCGAAACAGGTCCCGCTTAGTCCACTCCGTAACGTCCCACTTTCGAACCGCGTCCTCCCGGGCTGGACATTTCTGTGTGTCCGTCCGGATCTCCCTCCCTGTGTCGTCGTCGTAGTGGGTCCAGTCATACTCCGCGGTAGTGTCCGCTGTGTATTGGTCCAGCGTGAACTCGTAGAGGGTCTTTGTGTCTCTCTCGTAGACGAGGACGAGTTCCACCTCCTCGAATTGAAGGTTAGAGAGGACGGGGAGGCTAATCGGGTAGGAGTCGAATTTCCTAAACAGGTTCGCGTCCGTCGTCCGGGTCGTCCGGTAGCCCTTAATCTCCCGTTTCTCCTCGTCCCCGCGGTTATAGACCACTACGAGGTTCCCGATTTTGTGGTTCTTATACGGGTGAGGGACGGGACGCGCTTTCCGGATCTGTGGGGGCGCGTCGAACTCCGGTTCCTCCTGTGTGTCGGTAAAGTCGTCCAGCGTAGCCATTTCCTAATCTCCTCGTAGGGTCGTATTACTCGTTCCAACATAATGTTACCGGATGGCTAATACGCGTTTCGTCCGGTATCTTTAAACCGTCCGTAGCCCTTATCTCCGGTATGTCCACAGTCACGGAACGGAGTAAGGACCCGGAGGCTATCGCCTCGGAGGTCGGACTCCCGGATCTCGTCGGACGAACAGCCCGCGTCTACCTCGACCGCCTCGAACAGGAGGACTATCAGATCCCCGCGGACGCCCGGACCTACCCGGCTATCGTTTACTACGCGTCCCGGGACGAGGGCGAACCGTTCACCGCGGGAGAGGTAGCGGAACAGGCGGGCGTATCGGAAACCGCTGTTTCCCGGGAGTTCCGGCGTCTCGTAGACGCCCTCGGACACACCCCCGAACACGCGGATCCGGAGGCGTTCCTACAGCGGTTCGGGAACGAACTCTCCGCCTCGACGGAGACGGTGAACACAGCCCTCGACCTCTACCGGGAGGGCGCGGACACGGGGCTGTTCTCGAACCGGACGCCCGCGGTCGTCGCGTCCCTGTGTCTCTACGCGGCGTCCACCCTCACGGACGACGACCTCACACAGGCGGACTTTGAGGAGTTCGGCGTCTCGCGGACCTCTATCCGGAAGGGCTACAAAACGGTTCTCTCCCTCCGCGGGGAGGAACAGTCCTCCGGTAAGATCTCCGAGGGCGACGCCGCGGACCGTCTCCGGGAGGCGGTCGAGGCTATCCACTCCGAACTCTCGTTCCCGGAGGTCGTTCTGGACGCCGCCCTCGAACGCGTCGAGGAGGTAGCCGGACAGGAGTGGGTCCGCGGTAAGTCCGCGGGTCCTATCGCCTCCGGGATCTACTGGATAGCCGCGGACGAGAACCGTATGGACCTCTCACAGGGGGACGCCGCGGACGCCGCCCCCGGGAACGTCCACAAAGTCACGGTGAACCGTCGCGTCGCGGCTATCCGGGACCACGCCTCGTAATGTCCGAGACTGTTCACGACCTCCGGGGACAGATCTCGCGGGCTGTGGGGATCTCCTCGTCGCCCTCCGGGGCGTTTCGTAAAGACGACCTGAACGTTATCCTCTCCACCCTCGGAGGAGACGCGCTGGACGCCGCGGAGGTCTACGGGTGGGACGCCCCGCCTAAGTCGTGGTTCTACGAACAGGTAGCGGCGGAGGCGGGGTTCGACTACGACCCCGGAGAGGGAGATAACGCCCGCCCGTTCAATCGGGGCGAACTCCTCGACCTCCTCGACGCTGTTCAGTAGCCGCGAAACTTACGCTATTAGTCTCCGGTAGCATTTTAAAGACCCACTCCGAACCGGAGGGTATGGAGTGGAACCCCGGACCCAAATACCGGGACGCGCTGTAGCCGGTTCCGGTTAGCGTCCAGTATCTTTTAGCCCCTCGTAGGGTAAGCCTACGAGTATGAGTTCCGAGGAACCAATAGAACGCAAAGCGGACCCGGAGGCGTCCCTCACGGAGGAGGACACGTCCGGGACCGGAGATCTCCTAACGAGTAGCCCGTCCCTCCCGACGTGGGGGACCGTCGCCCGCGTCTCCCTCGTCGTCCTCCTGTTCGGGGGACTCCTCTCGACCGTCGTAGGCGCGTCCCTGTGGACGCTGGACGCGTGGGGCGTGGAGGCTACTCTCGCGGTCGTAGGCGTGGGCGCGGTCGTCGTCGCGTTCGTTCTCGCACAGGTCTACGCCCGGAAAGGGTGGATCTGATGGAACCCGGGACGGACGACCCGCGGGAGACGCTGGACGACCTCGTTCCGGAGGACGTTCTCTCTCACGTCGCGGGGGCGCTATCGGACTTTCCCTCCCTGTCTCTCCCCTACGAGGCGGTCGTCTACGAGGGCGGGGAGATAGACCGGGACGAACTCGGAAAGACGGTAGCCGCCCGGATTAAGTCCGAGAGTATCTACGGATCCGCCTACGTCGAGAGGGACGTAGAGGGCGACGAGGACGACCCGGACAGTATCACTATCCGAGTTCTCGACCCGTCCGAGGTCGTCGTAGACGACGAGGGGAACGTTCAGGAGGTCGGTCGTGGGGAACAGTAAGGGCGACGCGGGCGAACGTGAACTCCGGGACATACTCCTCTCGGAGGCGTTCGCAGTTATCCGGGCGGCGGGATCCGGGTCCGCCCCGGGCGTCGAACTCCCGGATCTCCACGTCGGGAACGGGGCGACGGAGTGGGCGATAGAGGCGAAACGACACAGCCCGGATAAGAACCGCTACCTCTCACCGGAGGAGGTCGAGGCGCTACTCTCCTACTCGACGTTCTTTCAGAACGCGAAACCGCGGGTAGCCGCCCGGTGGGACTACGACACTACGTGGTATCTCGCGGACCCGCGGGATCTCCCGGAGACGCCCACGGGGAAACGGCGTCTCGACCCGGACGCCCGGGAGGAGGACCCGTGGACGACGCTGGACGACCTCCTCGAACGCGTCGCGTAGGATATACTTTTACTCGAACCGTTCGCGTGGTAGCGTATGTCACGGACAGGCTACGGTCCGAGTGTCCAGCCCCCTCTCCGGAAACGACGCGACGGGTCCGAGGTCGTCGTAGAACTCCTCGACTACGAGGGCGGGTGGTATCCAGTAAAGCGGTTCGAGGAGTCGGACTAACCCGCGTAACTCTCCCGGTATCTTTAAGACCCTCCTATCCAAATGAATAGACGCCTTACCCGTAGCCCTCCCCGAACGTGCGACAGGCTACGAGTAACGGAGGATTACGCGCTATGCCAAACGACGACGAAACAGAAACAGTCCGGAACGAGGAACGGGGCTGTGGCTTTCTCAAACACGGGAAAGCCTACGTCCGTTCCCCGCCCCGGTCCGCGGACGGGGTTCTCCCCTCGTTCGTGGAGTTCGACCCCGTGGTTCCCTACTTAGAGAGGTCTAAGTTCAGGGGCTACGAGTATTTCCCCGGAACGGAGTTCGAGTTATCCGTTACCGACTGGACGAACCTCCCGGAGGATAAAGAGACGTGGATCCGCCCACAGCCCGACGACGGGATAGACGAGGCGGCGTTTAACCCTATCAGCCCGGAGTTCGAGGACGGACCGGAGACGGAGTTCTCGACCGTTCCCCGTGGAGAGGTATGGAGACATATAGCCCGAACCGTCGGGTCCGCCTCTCCCTACGAACACGCGGGACAGATCCCACAGTTTCAGTCCCGGGACCTGTTTATGTTCGTCGGAAAGTCCTACTACGAGACGCCGGAGGAGTTCATAGAGGAGGTCCACGAACAGGGACTCTCTAAGGCTATCCCGGTGAGTGAATCACAGGAACCGCCCCGGATAGACCCCGGGAACACGCGTCTCTACCTCGTCCACCCGCGGGCGGTCTACTACGAGGAGACGGACACCTACAAGTCCGGGATAATCGGCTACGTCTACCTCCACAGAACGATTTACACGGAGGACGAGAAAGGGCGGTTCCCCGCGTGGGCGGAGAAACACGCCTCCGGTCGAGAGGATATGGACCTCGTTCGTATCGGGGACCAGATCTACGACGAAGGGACCCGGGCGACGACCATAAACGGAGTGTGTTCCGACGACGAGAGTCCCCGGAGTGAAACTGAAAGTGAACCCGTCTCCGTTCAGGCGTCCGATAAACCCGGGCGCGACGTGGAGGAGGTCCCGTCCGACGGACTGGACGAGGACGCTATCCTCGACGGGCTGGACGAGGCGGAGGACGAGATCCGGGAGTTCGCGGAGGAGACGGAGAGGGTGGGCGAGTTCTACGTAGAGGTAAAGAACGACCTCTCCGAGTTCGGGATCTCCGGGTGGGACGAGTTCCGCGACGCGGTGGAGTTCGTGGACCTCCCGCCTGTCGAGGAGTTCCCGGACGAACCTATGCGTCTACAGGCGGCGTCTACGGAACTCGAACTCCGCGACTCCGAGTATAACGACCTCCGCCGGAGGGCGTCGAGTAACGACCTGAACCCCGGACGGAACCCGTCCGCGGACGACCTCGTTCGGGTTCTCCTGAAAGATATGGGGCTACTATGAGAGGGTGGGGGACGGTCCAGCGGGTCCTCCGCGAACTCTACGACGAGGAGAACGGAGTCCCACGGGAGGAGATAGTTCGAGAGGCGGTCCGGGAGGGCGTCCCCCGCGACGACGCGGAGGACGCTGTGGACGAACTCAAACGACGCGGTGAGATCTACAACTCGGACCCGAAAAACAACCTACTGAAACCGACACCTACGCGTAAACTATGAGTCAGACACAGAAAGCGAAAGCGGACGAGGCGGAACAGGCGGACGAACAGAACGAGGCGGCTATCCACGTCGAGACGGGCGGAGATCTGTGGAGGTCTACGACGGACCTCCTCTCCGTTCTCGTAGACGAGTGTAAGGTCCGGTTCGACGCGGACGACGACGAGGACCCGGAGGTTCACGTCCGGGCTGTGGACCCCGCGAACGTGGGTATGGTCGAGGTCCGGATCCCGGCGGACGCGTTCGACGCCTACGAGGTCGAGGAGGCTACCGTCCTCGGACTCCCGCTGGACGAACTCACGACCATTACGGACTACGCCCGAAAAGGCGGGAACGGGGATAACCCGGGAGATCCCGTGATAGTCGAACAGGTCGGGAAACGGATCTACGTCCGCGTGGAACCGGAGGATAAGTGGAACCGGACGGGTTCCTTTTTCGAGATAGACCCGGACTATATCCGACAGGAACCGGATATACCGGACCTCGACCGCCCGTGGAGGGGCGACGTGGAACCGTCGAACCTCCGCGACGCGCTGGACGGGATTAAGTCCCGGTTCGACTATGCCGCCCTCTCCGCGACGCCGGGGACTGTCGGAGACGGATCCCTCGGAAACGGGGAGGCGGCGTATTTCTCCGTCTACGCGGCGGAGACGAACGACGACAGGGAGATCCGCAAAGAGGACGAGTTTAGGTCCGACGAAAAACTCCTCCACGCCTCCCCGGGCGCGGACCCGGTTACGTCCCTGTTCAGTCTCGACTACCTCCGGGATATGCTACAGGGAGTCGTAAAGGCGGGGTTCGGGCGGGCGACGCTGGACCTCGGACAGGAGTTCCCGGTTACTATCTCGTTCTCCGGGAGTCGGTTCGGGATCTCCGGACAGTATATGTTAGCCCCTCGTATTCAGTCCGGAGAGGACGAGGACTCTACAGCGGACCTCTCGCGGACGTGGGGCGATAGGTTCGACGGGACGGACGAGGACACGGAGAACGACGCGGACGACGAGGAGGACGCTGTGGGCGACGAGACGGACGCCTCTACGGACGAGGACGAGGCGGAGGTCCCGGACTGTTCCGCCGGGGGCTGTGAGAACGACGCCTCCGAGGACGCGCTGGACGACGGCTACCCGCTGTGTGAGGACCACGACACTACGGACGCCCGCGAACTCTACGACTCCCGCGACGCGGACGAGGAGGAGGAGAACTAATGGACGCAGACACGGCTAAACGGTTCACCTCTCGCCTGAAACAACTCGACCTTTCCGAGGAGGCGGAGTCCGAGGTCTACGACCTCGTTCGAGATCTCCGACGAACGGCGAAACCGTCCGCCCTAATCGGCGTCTCGACGGAGGAGGGCGGTATGGGAGGGAACGCCCGTATCACTCTCGGAGAGGATCCCACGGAGATCTCCGTCCCGGTCCCGGACGAACTCCGGAACTCCGACGACGACAAAGACTACGAGGCTATGTCCCTCTACCTGTCCCTGAACCGCGTCGAGGAGGGCGACGGGGCGGGACGCTGGACCGCGGTGGACACGGTGAAAGACCCCGACTCCCGGGCGGAGTCGCCTAAGAAACTCGTCCTCGAACAGAACACGGAGACGGGGGAGTATCGCTACCGGAACCTCCCGGAGGTCGAGAAATGAGTTCCGAGAGTCGAACCTCCCCGTCCTCTATCCGTCGAGAGGCGGAGAAAGACGACGTAGTGGAGGCTATCCGGACCTCGGAGTTCTCGGACGCCGGGAGTCGTGAGGTAGCCCGTCGTCTCGACCTGTCCCACGGACGCGTTCGGAAACTCGTTCAGGACCTCCGGGAGGAGGGACGGATCCGCGTTACCCGGACGGTCGGACCCGCGAAACTCTACCGCGTCGCGGAGGAGGAGGTCTAATGGAGGACCACGAACCCGGGGCGGGCTACGTTCTCGGAGTCGCGGTCTACGCGCTGATAGCGGTAGCCCACGCCTACGAACAGTCCAACTAACGCGGAGTAGTCTCCGGTAACTTTTTAACGGTCCTCTCCGTCGGGTAGTGTGTCGCTATGACAGACACGGACGAACTCGGAGACTTTGAGGACTACGGGGACGCCCCCGACTCCTCGACGGACTCCGGAAACGACGGAGTGGAACAGGACGCGGAGGACCGCGGGCGGGAGATCTACGACGAAATGGTAGAACAGATCCCCGTAGACGAACTCGGAGACACGGATCCGGCGGAGGTAGCGAACGCCGCGGCTAAGATCCTCGAACTCGAACGCGGCGGTCCGGAACAGAACCCGGTCGGGATAGATCCCCGCGTGGGCGAAAAGGACGTAGCCTACGACCGGGCGAAACCCGGGGCGAAACTCTACGTCGTCCAGATCCTCGCGGAGACGGTCGAGGACTACTACGAGGAGTTCCCGGACGCCCCCGAGCTGGACGAGTATGCCGGGAACGTCGTCTCCGGTTTCGACCCGGAGGGCGCTGTGTTCGCCTGTGTCTACCTGAAAGACTCCCTCACGTCCGTAGACACGAACCTCACCGCCTACCCTATGCCGGAGTCGCGTCTCACGCGCTACCCGACGGAACAGGCGTCTATGGTCGGGTCGTCCAGCGTGGAGTTCGAGAGGACGCGTCTCCCCGGTGAGACTCACCGCCTCGACGCGGCGGAACCCGCGGAGATCCCCGACGACGCGGAACGCGACGAGGACGGAGAGGCGGTCCTCCCCGACGACGCCGGGAGTAGCCCGGGCGCGGGGGAAATGGACCTCTCGACCGCCCTCTCTTGTATCGCTACCCACGGACATACCGAACGGGCGGAGGAGATCCGAGAGGTCGAGGGGCTGGACTCCGAGGAGGTCTACGGACTATGAACGACCTCGAACGCCTGTCCGTGGACGACCTCACGGAGGACGAGGAGACGGAACAGGACACTCTCGGAGACGAGGGCGCGGAGGGGTCCGCGTGAGGGAGAAAGTCGAGGTCCACGTTACGACCTCCGCGGAGTTAGAGGGGGACCTCCGGGATCTCCTCCTACAGATCCTCGTAGAGGACGGAGTGGATCCCGTCTCCGAACTCGCGGCCCGGGCGGACGTGGAACTCCCCGAGGCGTCTATGGAACCCGGGGAGATCTACGCGACTCTCGCGGTCCTCCCGGAGGACATAGAGGACGAGGACGACAGTCTCGAACGGAAAGCGGCTAAGACCTCGGACCTGTCCGTGGACGACTCCGTGGACGACTCCGAGGACGACGACTCCGACGACTGAAACCCCGGCTATTCCTTTCGGGCTG
>Ga0207995_100789_pt1 | contig 10406 bp, 10 predicted proteins | sample AntDeeMetag022AM_FD_184759 | JGI IMG/M metagenome (GOLD analysis project Ga0207995, IMG submission 184759) | Saline lake microbial communities from Deep Lake, Antarctica - Antarctic Deep Lake Metagenome 022AM (SPAdes) (version 2) | ecosystem: Environmental > Aquatic > Non-marine Saline and... | reverse complement strand
GCCGACCCCGAGTACTACCAAGCGTTCCTCGACGAACTGCTCCAACGTTCGACCAAAACAGCAATCAACTGTGACCTCTCAATTGAGAGTACCAGCGGCAAAGTCTAGACCGCTTTGCAACACGACCAAGAATTGATTGTCGAAACTTCAGCACCCGTAATATCGAACGTCTCTCGGAGTTCTGTTTCCATCTCCGAGACCCCATTTCGCGTAAACGTGATCGCCAACAAATCCGATGCAGCAACGTCGTCGTATTCCGAGAGTATGAAATTCACACGACGACCGAATGTAGTTGTCTTCCCGGTTCCAGCTGCTGCATTCACCCGGTTGAAATTGTCATTCGCAAAGATCGCTCGAAACTGTTGATCTGTGTGAGTGAGGGCGTCTGCTTCAAAATAGCTGTTTAGTTCATCGCCGTGGCTTGCTTTCATGATTTCAATCCACTCTTCGTTGTAGCTGTCGCGGGCTTCGATAAATTCACATACTCCCTGAAGGTCACTGGAAAGCGTCTCGGCTGCGTCTATGACCTCCGGATCAAATTGATCTGGCTCTTCGAGGAGTGGGGTAAGCTGATCAATTGCTCCCTGCGCCCGTTGGTATGTTTTTAGTGCTTCTTCGACTGTTAAAAAATCTTGATGCTTGTCAGCATATTTTGCCTGCCAACTGGTTAGCTCATCACAAGTTGTTACAACACCTTGAGTCGACTCCGTACCCTTAATGATTGCCTCACCATCTACTGATATCTCATCATCAGTGGTTTCAGAGTCACTCTCGGTCGAAAACAGGCCTTTGATAAAGTTGAGGATTCCAGACACGTATACGGTTGATTACTTATCACCGGAACAAAATACTTACTGTTGATTGGGGTTTATCCATTCAAGATTGGTGAAATAGTCTATGTCTCTTCTGACCGTTTCGACTCTTCGGAAGTGACATAATTAGGAATATGGGCTCCACGGTCGCGGAGCGCCGCAACGGCGTTCCAGAACGTTTCGCCGGATGGATACTCATCAGGGTGAGATATGAGGCGTTCTTCTAACGCCACGACTTGCAGTGCATTGAGTACGTACATCCCTTTCCGGTAGATCCAGATATCATCGAGTTGGCCAAGCCGAGTTCCAGAATCGCTTGTCGTCCAGGATGGATCGAGTGATTTTGAGCCGTCCGCACGTTCGTTCGTTACTGTGCTTCGGAGTCGAATATCGCTTGGCCGGGTTTGATTGATACTGTCGAATACGTCTTCAATATCAGTTGTTTCGTCGATTGCTGAGAGCTCGCTACGTGATTTTTCGGGTCGACTTGACCGGTCTTGGTCACTGCGCGTGGTTCGTGTAGCGTGTTCTGATTGCAACCGATCAAGGAGTCCTTGGGCATCAGTCGTTCGTGGTGGGGTTGCTGAGAGATGGTCGCCCGTCATGACGATGAACCGATCTTGGTCGTAAACTTCGATTGAGAGGTCGTGGTCCGGAAGGTCGGCAATCACCGCTTGGACATCCTCAGACAATACACCTCGGACAAGCAGATGGACACCTGTGCCTGAGGTACTGATGTCGGCATAACTCTCGGCATCTTCGATATGCTGTCGAACCATCGGTGCAACCTCCCCTGTATCAGGGTCTCTGGCATCATCGTAATCAATGAGTACGAACGGGTCGTCTGCGGTGAGTGTGAACGCCAGCCCGTATTTGGGGTCCGAAAGCGACTCCAGATTCTCGATGGCCGTCTCAAACGAAGTCTGGTTGTCGGGTTCCATCGCACTCACGAATCTGTCATCACCGGTTTCCCACGGTGCACGCGGTATTTTTCGACCATCATCTTCTGGTTTCCAGAGCAACCACTGGTCGTAGCGTGCCATATCGTTTGGATACTGGCCTGCATCGATACTGAGTTCGGTTGGGAGACCGCGACCGGTACTCGGTGGCTCATCAGCGTGGACTGTATACCGCGTGCTTCGCGTCAACCCCCAGTCGCTAGCGTTCGACGTGTAAATCCCGAGGTTCGTATACAGCGTTGGTTTCACCACTGTGGGATCGTCGACACTGAGTTCCTCGGTGAGTAGCCGGTGAACACGGTGTGCATCCTCGATGTCGGCGTAGTTCGGGATTGCTACCATCAGCAGGTGCTGACTGTCGCCTCGGGCGGTACAGGTGAACGCTGTTGAAATACGGGCATCATACAGCGCACCTTGAGCGACGAGATCCTGGACTGCCAACCATATCTCGTTGGCAGTCTCTGTATCAAGGAAGTACATGAGTTCGCCACGGACATCACCTTGGGCGACTGCTTGGGCATCAAAATCTGCCTGAGTAGCATCCGTTGTCGGTGGGAACGATTCGGCGGATAACTCGTCTGGATGTGTGATCGAGTACTGATCGAAGTATGCGATCTGATAGGCCCGTCTTGCAGGAAGGTTGTCCGATGCGATTAGATATGGCCGTTCGTACACGGTTGTCGGTGTCTCTGTGACTCGTTCGCCGTCGTTTTGCTCGCGGTCTTCTATCGCGCAAAACGGACAATTGAGCCCTTCCAACAGGTAGAGTCGACCGCGGTCTTCATGATCCGAACAGGTGTGCTCGTTGATGGTTCCCAGCGTCTCCCACGTGGTTTCTTCGAGGCCGTCACTGTTCACGACCAGCGAGACGTACTGACCGTGGAGGGTGTCTCGACCAACGCCTGGATCGAAACTCGCAAACCCGACATTGAGATACGTTCGATCCTGTCGGCCGACAAAGTGTTCGCCTGCGATGTATGCGACATGCCTGCCGTGCCACTGTTCTGGCCGGGCTTGGTGGGAAACGAGTACTGTGTCGCTCCCATTTAACCAAGGATTCTGTGTTAGGTAGGAATCACCGACTACCACCCGCTCATCGATGGGAATGTACTCGACGTTGTCGGGGAGTTCTGCTGACCGGTTGGGTGTCGGGGGTGATGGTGGTGCGTACGTATCGGTATCATCATTCCAAACTGATTCGGAACTTGCATCGACGATATACACTGGCGCTTGTTCTGCAAGGTCTGCGAGTGCCTCGATGGTGGTGTCGGTGTGATCGCTTGTCGGTGAGTCAAGCATGACCTGCTGTGACCCAGTGTATATGTATGCATCTACCTCGCTTCCGCGTGTTTCGGCGGCGATTTTCTCGACGATGTCGTCGTTGCCACTGACGTGTCCGAAAGCGATGAGACGAGTAGGGCTGCAGTCTCCCGTGTCTATCGGTCGTTCGGTTGCCGAACGAGAATCTGGGTCAGTAGAGTGTGATCGGTGAGTCGATTCCGGAACTGCTACTGGCTCAATGTCTTTCTTTTTGGCTAGTGCTTGGTACGTCTTTTTGACAGGGTACTGTGTTTCAATACGTGTGTTTGCTGTGGTTGTACTGGGTTCTGCAGGGAACTGTGCGAGGACTCCGAGTGCGTTTCGCAGCTCTTGTTTGGAGTCGACGACGACAGGCAGCGGTGTGTTTGTCGTCGGAACTACTGGACGAACAACATGAACATCGTGATCTGAGAGATCCGTGCTGAGTTGTTTTTGAACCGACTCCGATGGTGGAACAGTCGTAATCGTTTGGTACTCAGTGATCCAGTCGCCGTTTCCGTACGTGTCTCGGTACTCGCCGACTGCGTGGGAGACACGGTCGACGTGCTGTGGTCCGTATCCAGTAGCAACATCCTGATCGAGGTACTGATTGTTGATAACTGAGTTGAGTATCGTATAATACTGTACCAGTGGATCTTCGTAGTCGTCCGACGTGACTTTCGGATACAATCGTTTCAGAACGGTTCGAATTGAACGGAGTGATTCGTAATACTCCGTGAGAGCACACGGTGAGAGTTCGTCTTCGTCCGTGCTTCGCGTCTGGTTGTCGACATTGGCGTCGGTTCCGCTAGTTCCATCGCAGCTGTATCGGTGCTTGGCGAGTACACGCTCGTATGTATACTCATTGCCGCAGTCTGGACAGGTATAGGGTGGCTTATCTGCCGACTCTTTTGAGGAGTCATCACTATCGTCTGTCTGGGTAGTTCCGTCACAGCTGTATCGGTGCTTGGCGAGTACACGCTCGTATTTGAACTCCTTGCCGCAGTCTGGACACGTGTGGGATAGCTCATCTGTCGACTCTTCTGAGGAGTCACTCGGTTCGTCGGTGAACCCTATTGCCTCTCTGGCTGTGCCTCTGATATCCTTAGCTTGGTGTGTGATATATGGAACTGCAGTAAGCTCGTCAAGAGAGGCGTCAGCAACTGAGTACAAGTCTTCGAATCCTGCGTGGTATAATAAGTACAGGTGATACAGCGAGTGGTTTTCTAGATCTAGGACCGATTCGTCCTCAGAGAATAATGTGTGGAGTGCGTCGATTTTGGATTGAACATCGCCTGGGCAACTCGCTATCGTTACGTACGCATCCGAAACAACTGATTGAGGTGTACTGGTTTCTTCGGCTACTGTTTCGAGTGGGGTTCCTGAATCGCCACGGAGTTCTTTTGCTCCCAATCGGATACACTGTGTTGTCTCCACAGTGAGTGAGGTCTCAGTGGCAAGTTCGGTTGCGGGTGTCTCAGCAACATTCGAGATCGTCGTGTACCCTTCGTTACGAAGGGTTTCTGCATAGACGGCTCCGACTCCAGGAATATCGGTTAGGGATGCTTGTGGGTCCGTAGGTGAGGAGTCTGTTTCAGAAATCAGGTCGTCGTCTGAGTCTTGTTGAGCCTCATCATCTTTACTGGAGTCGACATCCCGTTCGTTAGTCGTTGAATCGTCTGGCTCAGATGACGCAAGCCCATCAGGGATCGGCGGGAGTTCTTTAATATTCAGTTCAGACGGATCAATCGCATCTGCGATGGGTGATTCCGCAAGAACCTCACGGACACGCTGTTCGTTCCGTGCTTGGATATGAGAGTTCTTCAAATACGAGACTAACGCTGAAGAATCATCAACGGTGAGTGTACCTTCTGCGTGGATATTATCTAGGATCTCCTCGACATCACGCTCGTTTGGAAACCAGGCATCGCCCATTGCAATAAAAAACGGAACGAACGGGTTCGGAACCGTGTCCTGCTCGGAGATTCCTAGTTGGTCGGTGAGGAAAATCACTGCCCGATCATCAAGCGACAACTGATATCGCCCACCGGGTAACGATACTTTCAGTTTGTATCGATCAGCAGAATCTCGAATAAGCCGTGTTGGCTTGGTCATGTACTACTCTCAAGCGTATAGATCATATATCCTTACACTCAGAATAAAATTGGTATTTTGCTGAGGTTGGTTTTGTACTCAAGTTGATCTGCTAGCCGAGGCTCAGTCGCTCACATTAGGGCTACGTTGATCCGGACTCGTTGTCCCTTCTCGATGTCGGCGACGATGATAACGTAGCCAGACGCAATCGGTGACACTGACCCCGATGATGTACTCTTCCTCGCGTGTGCAGTCGCCAGCGATGCAGCCATCTGGTGTGATGATTCCGACTTCGACGAGTAGAGCATGGTCGAAACGTACTCAACGAGTGAGGTCATCAACTTGTTCGACATGTTCTAAGAATTCGTTTTCAAACGACCAAAAGTATATAAACAAAGCCGACAGTCTGTGGATTGTAAACACACAACCGGACAGTTCACTAATCCTTGGATGCGCAATCCCTGCATCCGTAGTATTTTGAGGGAGAGTCCGGCTCCCGTCGCCACCCGTCAGCACAGCTGATTGTCTGAGCCGTCGCTAGTGATGGTTCGTGACTTCAGCGTGCGTGACCGGTAAAGAGCGAATGCGAATCAAACAGTACTGACTAGCAGGCGAACTGCTGTCTCAAAATTCAACGAAAAACATGACATCAGAACAAGTGATTGACGGCGAGATAGAACCGATTGTACAACGCTTCGGAAACGACGAGATGCTTGAAGATGAACTGGGAGTGCTGTGTCGATCTTGTGGCGGCGTCAAGTCAGATAGAGGAATCGAAGAACGGCGAACCGCAGTTCTCGATGAAGCAGACGAACTGTTGTGTAACGTCGAACAGGAAACCGGAACCGAACTCAATTATGTGAAACGGGATCTCAATATCGCAAGAGCGAATCTGTTGGATGACGGTGAGTACAACTACTGCGTGCGGTCTGCGCTCGTCCTACTGGAAAACGTTGTAAAAGACTCTGAGGATGACCAGATTGCAATTCTTGAGTGCATAGAAGTGTTTAGACAGCGACTCGCACAGAAAGCTGCGTTACCTCCACGAGGTCAGATAACACGGTAACACTGCTGAAGACGATTTTTTGACACCGATTTTGCCAGATGGTGACATCCACCTCGCCATAAACAGAGAGGAGCGGAGTTCCCTCAAGAAGTAGGTCGTAGCCCGACAACGGCGAGGCTTCCCGTACCGCAGGTGGGATATTTACTGGTTTACGACACGGCTTGTTTTCTCGTGCGAAACATCCGGTGGGTCGAAGCGTTCAGTCGCTCTGCCCGAACAACCTGTGTTGGTCTTCGAGCCACTCTACATCGTGGTACGTCACGTCGTCGATGATGTCGTAGTCTAACGGCATCGGTCCTCTGACTCGATTCGTGTAGTCAAGGTTGATCTCGATGCACGGCCCATGGTCGTGAACACAGTCGAACCCGTCATCATCGGGGTACACGACGCCGAACCAACGAATATGAAACCCGAAGTGCTCGCAGACGTCGTTGACGACAGCTGCATCGCAGAACGGAGTATGCACCCACATTTCCCCGCCAGGGTATCCGTTATCTTTGACACACCACACCTCATCGAGCGACCGCAGAAACTCTACCGCACGACCATAGTGGGCTTCGCTGAGGCGCTCCCACCAGTAGTAGTGTTCAATCTCATCTTTCAGTAGAGTCAAGCAGTCCTCACAAACCTCGTACTCGTCGTCACCGAGACACACATCATGGAGACCATCGTGGTGATTCGAGTCGCACGCATCGCACGGTGGGCGGGGAACCGTGTATAACGGCGAACGGTCGGGATCGTACTCGTCGTTACCGAAGAATGGGATGAAGCTACTACTCTCGCTATCCAGTTGTTCTGGCTTGTTCGGTTCTGTATTCTCAGTCATTGGTATCTAACCGAGAACCATCAGCCACGCTCCGTGACTGGGTTCCCGGCTAGACTGCGACCGGTGCCGTGGCAAGCATCTATTCCGAACGTCTATGCTCGTAGATAAATAGTTTCTGTAGGATTTGATTGCGTGTTTCCACTTGATGCGTTCATTCAGCACGGCCGTCCCTCAGCCACGAACGGCGACGCTGTAGAAACAGGTGACGCTGATCGGGTTGACGTATCGAAGAATGTACTTGACACACACTACGATCAGTGAAGTGAACAAGACAAAATGGATTTGCGTGGAATATATTTAAATAACATTTAGCTCGCTCTTCATCGCAGCTGCGAGACAACGAGCGCAAGTCGGTCAACGGACTTCCGCACAACATTCGAATAATGAAACGTCTGATCCCGGACTCGGCAAAAGATAGTTGTCGGTGTATGCAGACTGTATACATATGAGCACGTCCATACGAGTAACCGACGATACGAAACGGATGCTGGAGAGCCTGAAACAGGAAGACGAGACGTTTGACGAACTCCTCGAACGCCTCGCAAAGAGCGAAAAGCCGATCAACATCGGTGCGTGGAGTGAGGAACAGGCTGACCAAGCCCGCGAGGCAGTGAAGCGTTCTCGGGAGAGTTTCCAACGGTGACGTTCCTCGATTCCACGGTCATTATCGACATGCTCGAAGGCGTTCCTGATGTCGTCGACTATGTTGAAGACCGGGGACAGCCCTACCTCACCTCCTCAGTTTGTGTCTTCGAGGTCATCGATGGTGAGGTCGGCTCTGGAACCACGGACGTTGTCAAGGTACGCCAGGAGTTCGGCGGTGTCCGCGCTCTCGACCTCAACGAACAAATCGCCCTGGAGGCGGGGCGGATGCAGGACCAGTTGATGGACGACGGGGAACGGATGGCTGCCCGGGACCTCCTCATCGCGGCGACCGCGCGGTCTACTGGTGATGAACTAATTGTCGCAGACGGTGATTTTGAGACGCAACTCCTTACGGAGTTGATGGACGTTACGAACCTTCGAGAAGACGACTGAGGTGGATTACACCTTTTCGGCTTCGTTGAAATCCTCAGTAGTTAATAGTTTCACACCCCTAATCGTTCAGTACAGAGAATTCACGTATCGCTCGATACTGTGACTATCCAGGGGCGGTTCGAAATATCACCTCACAGTATTTTGCCGATAATTGAAAAGAACGAACCCAGAAGCGAGACCACCTGCAACAGCCGGAATAATCGTTTCAAGTAGACCCCCGTCAAAGAGAACTAATTCGAAAACACTCGATATTACCACCCAGACCACTACATTGGCCGTAATGAATACCCATTGATCTTCTAAGTCAAATGAGGCCATATCTGTAAATTACGTTCCAACCTAGAATACGTACTGGTACCTTCACAACACCAATCTACCGGCTGTTTCAGGCGAAAAAATATCTGAAGAATAGGATTTCAATAGAGCCCCCTTTTCTACAAACAAGCGGATGCAGTTGTGTTGTACTTAGGGGTTGGACACAGTACAGTGACTGTGTTCCTTCCGTTTCCGATCTATTGAATCGCCTGTGCTACGCGAATGAGGAACTATACGAGGAGAGCCGCGAGAGCAATTACAGAGATAACCAAGCCACCAGCCGTTTCTTGGTAATTCCGTTGGTATCCGCTATAGGCAGACAGCGCGAGAGAGCCAACAACGGCGACGATTAGGACAATCTGTTGTGATGTGGCCATGCCTACTAATAATCAGATGATCTGTAAATATCCTTTCCAAGGCTTTGAATCGGATTGTGAAAGCGGCCCTCTGTAATGATCGGTCTAAACAGCTGGTTTTATCCAGAGTCATCGTGCGACAGATGCGCTCGCAGTCTCGCACATCGGAGCTTAATCAGGATTTGAACACTCAATTATATGACCCAATGCAACACTTAGAGTGGGGATGTGCAAGGAAAGTTGGAGGGATAGGGGGCCAGCGGGGTGGCGGAGGGCCGCCAAATCACCACTCAATATCCAATTACAAAAATGTTGGGTGAACATACTTTAGAGAATATTAGGCCATGATTTGATCAGTGTAATCGATTATTCTCAACTATTCTATTTGACACCCGATTAGCGCTCGCAGTCTTGCATCTTTGCGAATGTGGGTCTAGTTGCTACACTTAGAGGATAAGTTCAGCACGACGGCTACGTTTGTTACATCCTGGGATCAATCAAACATCTGTCCATTAGATGTGCGAATGTATCGGTGTCTGAGGGGCCGAATATTTTATTAGAAAGGGATTTATGTTGTTAGAATTTCATTTAATATGCATGAAAAAACAACTTCTCATTAACATATCTGGAGTTATCGGTGGTGCTATGATTGTAGGATGGGGTCTCGCTGTTGCCATCTCTGAGGGTATTACGCTCGGTTCGGTGCTTCTCTTAATTAGTGGAAGCGGGATGAGTGCGAAAACAGTATCAATCATTCAGTCTAATTCCACTGTTCTAGATGATTGATTAATGTGGTTTACAGTAGCTATGGTTGTGGTCAGCATTATCACTGCGATCTGGTATCTGTCTCTGATGGGATAGTGCTGAAAGATCACTACTCTCGCAAATTGAGCCAGACCTTGTGCGACATTCGCGTTCACAGTCTCTCAGATCGGCTTGATCGGGACTCAAATAACTTGATCACATGAGTCAATGCGACACTTAGAAAGTGAGTTCAGCAAAGACTAGACCACTTTTTTATCTTAAGTATACTACTCACCAACTGATAGTTGAGATGGGAATACTCATACAAATCGCGGCTCTGGGAACGATTCTATTTGGGATCGTATACGTGACAATCCCCAGAAGAGCACACGAGTTCGGATTTGAGTATCTACGCGATACTTCGTCTCCATCAAGCGGAAAGATCTGGCTCTATCGAATACTCGGTGTTGGACTCATAATAACCGGGTACTCACACTTATTCTAAGATATCTGTAAGGTAGCCCATTTCACCACACAGCGTCTGACCGACTCGCGCTCGCGGTCTCGCATATCGGATCTTAATCGGCATTTGAACACTCAATTATATGATCCAATGCTACACTTAGAGGGTGGATTCAGCACTCTCCTCTCAAATAGCCGGACCTGCACTGATCGGAATCAAGTTCTAATATAATACTTGTTGAGATTTAACAGAGCCGAATGTCCGCTTATCAGGCGTTCGTCGACAGAGATAATGTCCGTTTGAGTGCAAACGGTTCAGGCGATGATTCGATCACTCTCGAAGAGCTTCTACTGGACGCTCGTTGGCAGCTTTCCATGCGGGATACAATCCGCTAATAACACTTGCAAAGACCGCAAATCCGAATCCGTATACCA
>Ga0207995_100787_pt1 | contig 10430 bp, 13 predicted proteins | sample AntDeeMetag022AM_FD_184759 | JGI IMG/M metagenome (GOLD analysis project Ga0207995, IMG submission 184759) | Saline lake microbial communities from Deep Lake, Antarctica - Antarctic Deep Lake Metagenome 022AM (SPAdes) (version 2) | ecosystem: Environmental > Aquatic > Non-marine Saline and... | reverse complement strand
TGGAAAACTATCAGCGAGCGTTGAGCAGTCGTGACGTAGAGAAATACGTAGACGGCGAGAGTGCAGTAGTTGATTATGAACTACTCATAAACGAATTCGCGCTAATGCGCAACAAGTGGTTGGGTATCCTAAAGTCTTTAGACTCCAAAGGATTTTCTATCAACAATATTATAAAACTTAGAGTAGCCGGACTAGACGATGTCTCGGTATGATGAATACTTTAGACAAAAGGCATTTATATGAACATCTACTATGTTTACGGGTTGATAGACCCTAGAGACAACTTACCATTTTACGTTGGCAAAGGAAAAGAGAACCAAGCATACACACATCTTAAAAATAACTCGGGTACTTGTAATCCTAGAAAAGACGCAAGAATTAACGAGATTTATAGTTTGGGATTGACTCCTGTTGTGGAGCTCTTTTTAGAAAACGTCGATGAGTTAACTGCGTATAACACCGAAGAAGCGACGATTCTAGAATTAGGTAGAGAGAGGATAGACAATAACGGAATACTAACCAACATTAGTCTACACTCTCAACCGCCTTCGCAAAAAGGTAAAAAACGGACATTTACTCAAGAACATAAACAAAAATTATCAGCTAGTCTAAAAGGTAAACCTAAGCAGTATGATACATGGCAAAAGGGACTAACAAAAGATACAGATGCCAGAATTAAAAAAATGGCCGAGAAAAGAAGTCAAACAGGCAATCGTCATCAAATAGGCCAAAAGTATTCCCAAGAAAGAATAGAAAAGATTAGAAGTGCGTTAAAAGGAAAGACAGTGCCAAACGATCAAAAAGAAAAGATGAGTTTAGCAAAGAAAGGAAAGACTTGGGAAGAGATTTTTGGAGAGGAAGGCGCAGCCCAAAGAAGAGTAAGTAAAATTAAAGGCGAGCAGCATCCGAATGCTAAAAAAGTAAATACTCCAGAAGGAACATTTAGTACTGTAACAGAAGCTTCGAAGTATTTTAAAGTCTCGGATTACACTATTAGAAAAAGATGTCTAAACGATAAGGAAAGATGGAAACAATGGCAGATTACAAACGTAGTCAAGCTAAGAGTTGCAGGGATGGAAGACGCGTCTCTGTAATATGAAAAAATTTATAATCAGACTAGCAGACTATCCGGAAAGCATAAGACTGTCAGAGTACTGTATGAGCACAGCCAAGAATCATGGCTGGCAAGACTTAGAGTACTTTGACGGTGTTAATGGTCTTAAAGAAGGTCTACGCGATTACAATCTCAAAATTAACAAAGGTTTGCGCAAAGCTAGAAAGGGATATTCAAGAGGAACCGCGGGTTGCTTTTTGAGTCATTACAATTTATGGAAGAAATGTGTTGAGCTAAACGAAACAATTTGTATTCTTGAGCACGACTGCGTAGTAGAACAACCCTTTCCAGAAGTATCATTCCAAGACGTGATAAAGTTTACAGCAGGCGAAGACGGGTACGAAGCACCTAGTGGCTACTGGACTCACAGCAGCATGGCCTATTGTGTATCGCCTGCAGGCGCTGAGAAGTTAGTTCGTTACACAGACGAAGTCGGAGTACTTCCGCCAGATATGGTATTAGGCGATGCTATAGTAGACCTAGTACTGTACGATCCAATTAACTCTGTTATAGGCTACCTTGCTCCGAATTACGACGGAACTGTTAGTTTTTGTCAGCATCTTGAGAAGAAGACGAAAGGGTAACTTCCTCGAACGCGAACATAAGTTAATAAATATAGCAAGTATATTAACTTGTATTTTGAAACAGAGGAGTTTTTGTTGAAAGTCGTAGCATTATCGGAAATTTATAAAAAGAAAAAATTAAGATTTGTAAGCGGGTTACAAGCTAACGGTGACTCGTTCTGCCTTTTTCCTTATGCAAAATACCCTGAACACGAAGCCGATTGCTACTTTCAGTTCAACATCTATAATCCTTACCTTACCTACGACTTACAGACTGAACTAGCATATAAGCATGTACTAGCAAGTGGCAAGCCCTACCTAGTTTATGAAGAAGGAGCGTTTAGACAGTTTCCTGAATTTAGAAAGATAGGTTGGTTTAACTATAAAAATAATGTCGGAGTTTTTCATAAAAGCGGGGAACAGGATAGCACTCGTTGGAAAAAGTTTGTAAAAAGGACAGGTCTACAAATTCCAGACTGGCATAGTCCCGGATCAAACATCTTAATAATGGGTCAGGTAGAGTACGATAGCGCACTAATCGAGTTATATGACTTCGGATACGACAGTTTTGTTAATTACATACTTAAAAAGGTAAGAGAGATACGCGAATACACAGATCGACCGATAGTTATACGTCCCCACCCGAAGACGATAGACAGCTTTAACAACAAAATGAAGACGGTGTCAGACCTAAAAAACATCACTATTAGTGAAAACTTTTCAAACGACGCCCGACTAAGTGGCGGCAAAGGTCTTCAAGAAGATCTTAACAATGCGTATTGTGTTGTAACTTACAATAGTAATAGCGGAGTCGAAGCCGTAAGCCAGGGCATACCCACGTTCGCATTAAGTAACACATCACCGATGTACGAAATTGCTCATACTGATATTTCGATGATCGAAAATCTTAACTATTCAATTGATATTAGTAGTTGGTGTAATAAAATATCATATACGTTATGGACCCCTACTGAAGTAAAATCTGGCGAAATGTGGGCTTATTATAAAGATATATTGGAGACAGTGATTGAAAAAGAAAATAACAAGTAAAGAAGCTCTAGCTAAGTTAAACTCGGTATTGGCTCCTAGATCTAGTATACTCGACATCGGCGCAGGAAAAGATCAATTTCACGCCAACTGGTTTAGAGACAAAGGCCATACTGTACATACTGTTGACTTTTTCGAAGATTCGACTTATATCGGAGATTTTAATTCAATAGATATAACATCTAAATATGATGCACTATGGGCTAGCCACTGTCTAGAACATCAGTTAAATGTTAATTCTTTTCTAAAAAAAGTTTTTTCTGTAACAAAAGAAAACGGATACATTGCAATTACTGTTCCGCCGCTAAAACATCAAATTGTAGGAGGACACGTAACACTTTGGAATGCAGGGTTACTAGTATACAATCTAGTATTAGCAGGGTTTGATTGTAGCCAAGCAATGATTAAAGAGTACGGATATAACATCAGTATTATTGTACAAAAAAAGACCATTAAAATCCCTTATGAGAGTCTCGAATATGACACAAAAGACTTAGTAACGTTGAACAAATTTTTCCCTCAGAGTCTGTCGTACGGAAAAAACTCTGTTTTTGATGGAAATTTTAAAATATGCAATTGGACTTAACTGAACAGAAAAGACTACAACGATAGTTGTGCTCATCACAATGAATTTAAAAGCCAGTGTTTCTTAACGTCCGGGTGTTCTGTTAAGTTCCAGGGTCGTCGTTTACCTGAACCTATTAGTATCCAGTCTTGCTCATTACTTTCTGTTCCTCTAATTCTTTTTATGGCATCAGGATAAGCTGTAACATCCTGAATCAGGTTGTAGGAGGTTAAGTTATCTGAAATAAAGGCTTGGTCCCCGTATGATTTTTTTGGTCCAGGCTTTTTGTATATTTTGTTCCATTCTTGAGGTAACTTAGACTTCCAAAGGGTCCAAAGATAAGAATAGTCTCCATCCCAGTACATCAAACAAGACGAATGCTGATCTTTATGAAAGGGTGATCTAACCATCAAAAATTTCGAATCTTTCAGACCTTCCACAATCTTATTAATCGGGCCTTTAACTATCATATCAAGGTCTATAAAAAAACAAGGTCCTTCAAACAGGCCCGGCCTAAATAACTGTAGCTTATTCCAATATCCTGGCACGTTTTCTGAGATCGGTAGAAGATCGATTGTTTCGACTTCTAGTGGCACGTCAGACAAGCAAATGAATCGAAACTCTTCAGAGAGGTTATTAAGTAGCATGTCTCTCATTCGATATACATACTCTTCTCGCCATTCTCCGCCTGACTTAAAAACTGTAATTACGTTCAACATCTTAAACTCCGTGGTCAAGTTATTTAGTAGTCCTAAAAAAACAAAATAAATAAATAACTTAACTAATAAGGACAACTATGATACCAATATTTTTAGGATACGATCCACGAGAAGCAATAGTTTATCACGTATGCTCAAACAGCATAATCAGAACAGCGTCGGAGCCAGTTAGCCTGAACCCACTGGCGCTGTCTACTCTAAATAATTACGACGAGCAGCACACAGACGGCAGCAACCACTTTATATACAGTCGTTTTCTTGTGCCCAGTTTAATGAATTACGAAGGTTGGGCAATCTTTATGGACGGCGATATGATACTCAGAGATGACATTGCCAAGTTATGGGAAATGCGAGACGATTCAAAAGCTGTAATGGTAGTGCAACACGACTACAAGACCAAGATGAAGAAAAAGTATCTTGGCTCACCAAACGAAGACTACCCGCGCAAAAACTGGTCCAGTGTAATTCTTTGGAACTGTGGACATCCAGACAACAAACAAATAACTCCAGAGTTTGTACAAGAATCAACAGGTGCCTACTTACATAGGTTCTCGTGGCTAGACGAGGATGAGATCGGCCAACTTCCTATTGAATGGAACTGGTTGCCGGACGAGTTTGGTGCTAACGAAGATGCTAAACTACTGCACTACACTTTAGGGGCTCCTAGCTTTCACGACTTTGCTACAACCCCTATGGGCAGTGAGTGGCATAGAGAAAGAGTGTTTACTGAGTACTGCGAACAGTTTAGGATCTAATGCTAGCAATAAACAGCAAAGACAACGAGGTAGCTGCACTAGCCGCTGGCACATCAGCCGAGTTTATCAACAGTCATCGCGACCTTAGACGCTATCCTTCAGACGTACCTGTGATCTTTAGAAGCATGTCAAAGAAAAAACTAGTTGACGTGTGCAAACAACAGCAACGTGACTTTTACTATATCGACACGGGATACATAGGCAATCACAGCGCCAGAAAATCTTGGCACAGAATTGTCAAAAATAACGTACAGCACGCCAGTACGAGATACGATTTGCCTAACGACAGGTTCAAAAGAATGTGTCTAGGAAAACCTTATATGCCTTTTGTGTCTTGGAAGCAGGGCGGTCGTTCTATCTTAGTAGTCGCACCGTCTGAGAAGCCCTGTAAGTTCTACGGTGTTAACAAAAACGAGTGGATAACCGAAACAGTAAGCAAGCTAAGTAAACATACTGATAGACCGATCGTGGTAAGAGAAAAACCAAAACTAAGAAAAGATAGGGTTCGAAACAACAGCATATTCGGTCAGTTTGAGCAGGACGATGTATTTGCTGTAGTGACATACAATAGTATAGCATCAGTCGAAGCAATAAGCTACGGAATACCTGCCTTTACAACAGCACCTAACGTAGCAGACGCCCTGTGTCTTAAAGACTTATCGCTGATAGAAACACCGTTGTACGAAGATACTGGTAAAGTAAAAGCATGGCAAAACTGGTTAGCGTATTGTCAGTTTTCTAAAAAAGAAATGGCTGACGGCACTGCTATGCAACTAATTGAAAAATATTCTATAGGATAATTATGATAGACTTTTATGTAATATACAAACCAGGTGATGCAGCCAGTGAAGAGTACTTAAGAGAGTGTCAACTTTCGGCTAGCTACTACGGAATTAATACTATACCAGTGTCAGGTGTTTACGACCGAATACCAGAACGCCTTGCTGAAGAAGCCCTGTTTCTACAGACTCATAGACCTACAGTAATAGACGATCAATTAAAACAAGGGAGTTTCTTAAGCAAGTATTATATGTGGCAAAAATGCGTAGAGCTGAATCGACCAATCGGCATTCTTGAGTATGATGCAGTCTTTGTTAGACCTTTGCCCGAACACGTTTTAGAAATATTTGACGATTACTTAAATCTTGATATACAGCGACACTACTATGATGAAAAAGTTGACGGGTACTTCGAATCGGTACTTACTCCTGCAGAGTTTGAAGTGCGTGACTTTTTGTATCACGGAAAGTGTAGAAAGCCTGAGTACATAGCTAGTTTAAAATACATTTTTCGATCTACAATACGTGGTGCACACGCTGTTATAATTAAACCTCACGCAGCTCAAGAACTAATAGACGCTGCCAAAAAAGACGGCATATTGCCAGGAGACCTAATGCCATCGTTGAGGTATATTAAACTTCAATACACTGTTCCTGCCTTGGCCTGCATAAATCCTAGGATGTGGGCAACTAGATTTGAACAGTCGCATACACTTAACTCAAGAGTTGACAATAAGTAGTCTAAAAAGAGTAACCTAAGTAAGCGAGGTCGTCTGCGTATATCTTATCAACAAATGCCTTTGACTTCTTGTCATAATGCTCTCGGTAGTCTAGTTGCGAAGACTTGCTAACATTATCAAATCCGATCGGTTCAAAACAGTTAAAGTGTTCTTGTATCTTTACAAAATCATTATCGAAGTTTTCTACGTGAACCTTCAATGCCGTATTACGATCAAAGTACTGCACTTGTTGTCTTTTTATGTCTTTGTAGAACCAAGGCCGGTCATCCATAGCAATCCAATGAGCAAATCCTTTTTCGTAAACCTCTAAGTTTCCACGCTCGGTACTGGTTAACTTTTCACCTTGTTCTATCTTATCAGTAATCAGTCTTCCTTGATAATGAAACCAACTAAAGATTCTTGTATATGGATTCCTAACTGTTACAAAATGACAAGAAGGAACTCCGTGCTTTTTAACCCAGTGTCTATAAAAATCGTGCTGTCTGTCTATGTACTTGAATTCTAAATTATTACGTATCCAGTTGCTTACACTTGATCCCGCAGTTTTTGGAATGTGTATAAAAACTGTGTCTGTTTCTGGCATGTAATAAGGCATACTATTCCTGTTGATTTTTGCTGTGAGAGATATAGTGTATAAATCTTTTCTTTAAGAAAGGATGTTGAAACGTGTCGATAACCGTGCTTGTTAAACCGTGATCTTTACGCCATATGTTAAAGTCAATATAATTTAACTTTTCGTCGTTGCTGAGAACACGACCTATGACAAATCCGTCATAAGGTTTCCTAACGTTAAAGAGTCTGTCGGTGTTATAAAAGTCGTTGAACTCCTTTTGGAAATTTGTAGTGTGTTCGTGCTGTAGCCGAAATATCAATATTCCACTTTCTGCGTGAAGGTGTTTTGTGTTCCGGCGTTCTAACTGACACGCTAAAAAGTTATTCTTTAAGACACGATCGATTTTGGCAGCTTTTATATCTGAGATGGTTTCAACGTCACCGTCGAGCCAAATAAAAATGTCTGCATCAGTTCTTGTAAGTTCTTGGTTAATAACAAACGCTTTGTGGCTAAACTTAATAGTTAATTCTGATACACGAGGAGCTTTCTTGCGTAATGTTACATCATTTGTTGTATGCACAAGATGTTCGAAGTGGTGCTTAACTCTTTCAATAAACGCAGGATGACCAGGAAAACTTCTACTAAAAGACTTAACAGTGAAATTGCTAGGAAGATTGGGTATGTCAAAGTCAACGTATAAAGTGACGTTAGTATCTGCAGGCCAAAACTTAGCCACAGTTTCGATCCATCGTTTACCGTATAGCTCGTAGCCTTCTTCATTAAAAGTAGTAGCTAAATTTATCTTGATATCTTTCATATCAATATTTATCTATACAGATAATGATAAATATTTTTCGAAAGCTACCCAATTGGAAAATCAATGAAATCTGTTAGAGTATATTACGCAGGCATCCCTAAGAAAAACACCAAGCAAGAAAAATACGACGTCCTTCGAAATTTTCATCTCGGAGTACCAAACGGCTTGAGTACAGAAGTGCACGAACCTATTTGGCAACCTTCAGATCTTGCTGTTATACAAGGCTGGGTACACGACAGTCCGCAAGTTTCGTCACACCTAAAATTTCGACGCGAAGTAATTCAACAACAGAAACTCAATAACAAGAGGACTATTGCAATTGACAGCAACCTCTTTCTGTACCAAGACCTAGCAAATAAGAACCAATACCTTAGATTCAGCCTCGACGGTATATTTCCTACAACCGGATGTTATTTTACAGACCGGGTAGACCCTGGTAGATGGCATAAGATTAAAAGAGACCTTGGAATAGAACTAAAGCCGTGGAGAGAAAACGGAAAGTACATTCTAATATGTTTGCAGAGAAAAGGCGGCTGGAGCATGAAAGGACTAGATGTTATGCAATGGTGTCACAGAACTATTAACGAAATCAGAAAGTACACAGACCGTCCAATAGTAGTAAGAGCGCACCCGGGAGACAAAAAAGCAAGAGAGTATCTCAGACTAAACCTACCCGGAGTTAAGATCTCAAAAGGCAAAACGTTATTAGACGACTTTCACAAGGCTCGAGCAGTAGTAACTTATAATTCTAGCCCGGGTGTAGCCGCAGCAATCGAAGGCATCCCAGTTTTTGTAACAGACCCAGAGCCACGTAACAGCCAAGCCTATCCTGTAGCAAACACCGATCTAAGTTTGCTACTTGATCCTAAAAGACCTGACAGACAAGAATGGATTGAACGAATAGCTATGTCGCATTTTAACTTTGAAGACTTGAGAAACGGCACTGCTTGGAATATTATCAAGGATTATATATGAGAGAAATCGCAGTAGTTACAACCTTTAACAAGCAAGGGTTGGATACATATGGCCAGCGTATGATTGACAGCTACGAAAAGAATTGGCCAAAAGAAATTACTCTATATGTGTATGCAGAGGACTGTACTCCTAAGACTACAGCCAGCAACGTAGTAATTAGGGACCTAAACAAAGAATGTAGGTCTCTAGTAGCATTCAAAGAAAAATGGAAAAACGTACCCAAGGCTAACGGCGACATATCAAACGATCCTGTAAGAAGCAAACGTAGAGATGCATTTAAAGGATTCAAATGGGATGCAATAAAATTCAGTCATAAAGTGTATGCTATTTTTCATTGCGCAAAAACAGTAGACGCCGATGTATTGATGTGGATGGACGCTGATATGTACTGCCACTCTCCTATAAGTTTAGAAACAGTACAGGCACTAATCCCCGAAGACAAAGATCTTTGTTACATAGGAAGAGAACGCAAGTGGCCAGAGTGCGGGTTGTATACCATTAATCTACGATCAAAAAGAGGACGTCAATTTCTTAGTAGATTCCAGTGGGTTTACGACAATGCAGAAAGCGGCATCTTTAAAATGGAAGAATGGCATGACAGTTTCGTGTTTGAACAAGTCAGGCGCAAGAGTCGACTAGAGTCGTTAAACTGGACAAAAGGCTTAATCAAAGGAGAAGGTCATCCACTGATAAATTCTGAATGGGGAGCTTATCTCGACCATTTAAAAGGCGGCCGAAAAGAATTAGGCAAAAGCAAAAAAACAGACTTACTAAAACCTAGAGAAGAGTACTATTGGAAAAACCTATGAAATATGCTGCAATAACAAGTATGGACCCTAAGTACTATTGGCACTGCGGAAAGTCAATGATGTATAGTTATAAAAAGCATTGGCACGGTCTGTTTCCTTTGTATCTTTATAACGAAAACGATTTCTTTCACAAGGTAAAAACCATAAGAAATATGGGCTGGGATCTTGGTGAAGAGTACGAAAAGTTCCAAGAGCGTCATTCAGACAACGACAAAATAACTACTTTTGCAAAGAAAGGATTTTCTATAATTCATGCAATGGAAAACCTAGACTGCGAAAAACTGATTTGGATAGACGCCGACGTTATAATACAAAGCGCACCGCCAATGATGTTTTTTGACTTGATAGCACCTGACGACGTGCTCAGCACTCATTTTAGTGTATGGCACAAGTGGCCCAGCGAAGAAGATCCTAATCGTATGGTGCACAGTTGCGAAACAGGCTTTTTTATTCTAAATAAGAAGCATCCGCAATTTGAAGAGTTTATGTCTACCTACAAAGACATCTATGTAAACGACAAATCAAGCGATTTGCGTAGATTCTACGACGGCGAAGTATACGGCAAAACAGTAGAAATAATGGAAGCTAAAGGTGCGAAGATGATGAATCTAAATCCAGGATGGCACAAGACACCGATACCTCGCAGTGTAATGGCTCCGTACATTAAACACTTTAAAGCAGGACTTAAAGACAGCGTAAACTTTGATGATTTAGTTGACGAAGACTAATTATGAAATTCAGCCTTTGGACACAATACGGCGCCCGTAACAGCAGACCGGTGTTTGATGCCTTTGCACAATCCCTTAAGAATCACGGATACGACTACGAAGAAAACTGTTACGATGCAGACGTAAACGTGATTTGGAGCGTGCTTTGGAACGGCAGAATGGCGCCGAATCAACAAATCTTTAATACCGGCAAGCCAACAATAGTCCTAGAAGTTGGCGCTATTAAACGGGGTATTACATGGAAGGTAGGGTACAATGGTATTGCT
>Ga0207995_100764_pt1 | contig 10707 bp, 14 predicted proteins | sample AntDeeMetag022AM_FD_184759 | JGI IMG/M metagenome (GOLD analysis project Ga0207995, IMG submission 184759) | Saline lake microbial communities from Deep Lake, Antarctica - Antarctic Deep Lake Metagenome 022AM (SPAdes) (version 2) | ecosystem: Environmental > Aquatic > Non-marine Saline and... | reverse complement strand
TTTTCAGCGTTCGCTCACGCTACTTTTTCGCTATCGGTCTCGAGGAGTGTTTAGTCTTCCCGGGGGATGCCCGGGGATTTTTCACGAGGGATATCCGACCCACGCTACTCTGGATCTGACGCACGAATTACTCAGTTCTGATACGGGGTTGTCACCCTGTATCACGCTCCGTTCCAGAAGACTTCTCAGAACATTCTTCGCGAACCATCGCGCTTTCGTACGGTGGTGTACGGCCTTCCTTCGAAGCGACGTCGAGATAGTCGAGCTGGAGCAAGCCCATGAGATCACGCGTCGCCTGTGTCGTGTAGACCGGCCCATCGTAGCCGTATTTGAATAAGAGCGGGAGGAGCGCGCTGTGATCGAGGTGGGCGTGAGTCAGGACGACCGCATCGAGATCAGCGATGGGATTGGCTTCCGGCATCTGTAGGTACGGCACCTCACCTTCTGCGCCGGGCTTGTCACCGCAGTCGACGAGGATTCGCGTCTCTGGTGTGCTGAGCAGGAAACTCGCGCGACCGACCTCACGACAGCAGCCGAGTGTCGTCACCCGGACCCACTCGGGGTCCGCTGTCGGCTCGCGATGAATCTCCTCGCCGACACGCTCCAAGAAGGCGCGTCGCTCGTCGCGTTCCTGCATCAGGAAGTTCCGGACGTTGTCGACTGTCGAGGACTCCATCGGCGGTGTTCGAAGCACCTCGACGGTCCACCCCACCTCCTGGGTGATCTCTCGAAGCGTGCTCGCTCGTCGACCGATTACGAGCCCCGGTTTTTCAGCTTCGATCAGCACCTCACCGGTCGCCGGATAGAACTGGAGGTTAGTGATCCCCGCATCCTCAGGAATAACGTCGAGGATCTTCGGTTTCGCCTCGGCCGGACTCGCCTGTGTTCCGGGTGCTGGTCGGATCGTAATCCGTTTTTTTACGGTACTCGCTAACGTCCGAATCAATCCGTCTCGCTTGGCGAACTCACGCGGCGTCTCCGTATACACAACGAGATCCGGACCCTCATAGGTAACCCGCGAGATAGAGAGTTCATCGGGAATCTCAGCCGCTAATGTAGCCTGTACGTCGTCAAGTGGATGTTGGTTTTCAGTTGTGGTCATACATATCCAAATATATCAATCCAAAACTGGGGAGTAGGGCTCTCCCACAATGCGACCCGTGAGGGGTGGTATTTTACGCGGAGGAAGCGAGTACAGAGAACTCACCAGTGTTCGAATTGACGAACCCGTTCACCTGAAATCAATCGGTAGGTGATATAAACCTTCTTCGACAATGATTGAGCGACGTCTCTGACGAGTAGTCGACTGAGTCGACGCTGTCAGTCCAGACACAAGCCACTTCAGCCGCAGTAACTGATGACCTCCATGGAGAACGTTGGGTGCTGGATACAGGAGTTGTCTACGAGAACGAAGCAGTCAGGATGCCTACACGGACGGATGGAGGGAGACGATGATTGATCCCGTCTCTCTCGGGATCGGGATCGTCATCGGTGCTGTTGTTGGCATCGGTGGCGGTATCTGGTTCGTAAAGCGGAAGCTCCGGACGATGCAAGAAAACATGTTCGGAGGGATGGGCGGCATGATGCAGGACCCATCGACCCAACAAGAACAGCCGGATATGGAAGCGGTCATGGGAGATATGATGGATATGATGGAGACCCCGGAGGAGGATAGTCCCGAACGTGACGACGATGGTCTCGAACTCGGTGACGGTGATCTCGAACTCGATGACGACGAGGTCGACTGGAAGCAATAATATAAGTTGCGCACCTCCGGGTAGGTAGTCGAAGACGGCTCCGAACGAGGTGAACTGCCGGAGCCAGCAACACTGGTGTAGAAGACGACTTCAGAGGGTTTTCACCTCGCAGACTCAACCCTCTCGCATGGTCGACGAAAACATCGTGATCGAGTGCCGTGACTGCGACCACCGGGCGTCGTTTGCGACCCTCGGTCGTGCACGCGTTGGACTCACCGATCACGAATCGGAGCAGGGCCACGACGTCGACTGGCAGATCAATCGCGTCGAGGCTGGCGTCGAACGGGCTGGATCCGATGCCGGTGTCTGTGGGGAGGGATGTGAGAATCCGGACTCGCCGTTGCTTGACTGGCGTGAGCCTGACGACGAGTCGTAAGTGTCGACGTTCTGGATGAGTCCAATATGAGCACTGGATGAGTCCTATATGGGCACTGGATGAGTCCTGCATGGCGCAGTGTCGACAGCCAGCCACCTCAGGGACTGATTCGTTCGCTGTTCGCAATACAAACCCTCCTTTGAGAGTCAGCACAATTAGTAAAAGAGATTACATTTCTGTGCGGCGAACTAGCTGTCGATCATCATGCCCAGTTCACAACGGAGAGACGTTCTTAAACGAGTAGGTTCGGTTACAGTGGTCGGGAGTCTTACTGGCTATATCCAACAGAACGACACTGAAACGCCCCAGCAGGACGAACAGCCGTCATCAACGACCGAGGAAAGCGCAGTTTTCCGTGTCGTGCATGCCGCACCGGATGCACCGGATATTGACGTCTACGTCGACGACCGAAGGCAGGTCACAGATATGAATTTTGGTGATGTAAGTTCGTATTTCACCGTTGGGCCGGGTCAGTATCGAATGGAAGTAACGGAGGATAACGATCGACAACAGGGGTTGGTTTCCGAAGAGATCACGGCGACCGCTGGCAGCGTCACGACTGCGGTTGTCACCAGTGAGCCGACGACCGGCACGAACAGTACGGTCGCGGTCGAGCTACTGGAAGACGACCTCAGCAAGCCGGTCGACGGAACTGCCAGAGTGCGACTCTTTCATGCCTCACCGGACGCGCCGCCAATTACTGCCCGTATTACCGAAGCCCTCGGTGAACACACGAACACATCAGCGACAGCATCTCCGCTCGTTGCGGCTCTCGGTTTTGGCGAGGCAGCGACCACTGAGGTTTCGTCCGGGATGCAAACGCTCGGTCTCTTCCCGGCAGCCCAACAACAGTCACCTCCCAACAGCACTGCTGAAGAGGGAACTGCGCTTGCAGAGATCGAACTGTTGCTGCAGAACGGCGGTGTCTACTCGGTATTCGCGGTTGGCAACCTCAGCCCGACAGGAGTCGTCGCTGACGAGGAATTCGAGTTGGTAGCGGTCCAAGACGCAGTCGACGGCACACGCTCCAATGGAGCGAGACAATAAGTCGGTGTAAACGAGCGGCCGCGTGAGAAACGCCGATTCACCCTATTGGGTGACTGGGTTATCAAACGCCTCGCGGTTGACCGTCGACTCGGGCAAGCCACCCTCGTAGACCGTTCGGATGTTTGCTGCGGCCTCACGACTCATGCGCGCTAATGCATCGTGTGTGACGCCACCAACGTGAGGCGTGAGAAGCACATCGTCGCGGTCGAACAGTGGATTGTCCTCGTCCGGCGGCTCCGCTTCGAAGTTGTCGAGCCCGGCCCCGCCGATGACGCCCGCATCGAGTGCGTCGAGGAGCGCCGTCTCGTCGACGATCCCACCGCGTGCGGTGTTGACGAGGACACCCGTCTCACCGAGTGCCTCGAACTGGGCCGTCGAGACCGCATGTTTCGTTCCCTCAACGAGCGGCACGTGAATGCTCACGACATCCGAGCGTGCGAACAGGTCGGTGAGGTCGTCGATACGGTCGATTGCGGCCGGAACGTCGTCATCCGAGATGTATGGATCGTAGACGACCACATCTTGGCCGATTCCGCGGGCGATAGTGGCCGTCTCCTGTGCGATTGCACCGAACCCCATCAGTCCGAGCGTGTCGCCCTGTAGCTCGTGACCGGTGTATGCGGAGCGATCCCACCCACCGTCGCGGACGTGTCGGTCGGCCGTATGGAGGTTTCGCTGGACGCCGAACTGCAGAGCAATCGCGTGTTCGGCCACCGACCGGGAGTTGACACCCGGTGTATTGCAGACGACGATCCCGTGCTCGGATGCAGCCTCGATGTCGACGTTGTCGAGTCCACTGCCGTGTTTGGCGATCACTTTCAGGTTCTCGGCGCGCTCGATGACCTCGCGGTCGAGCTCGGCGACCCTGACGATAACGGCGTCGTACTTGGCAATATCGTCAAGGGCGGCCTCGACGCTATCGTACTCGTCCATCCCGGTACACTCCGCGAAATCAGCAATCGATGACGGTCCCGCAGGATCGATCTGGGGCGGCAGTAGTATCTGCCACGGTTCGGACATAGCGTGCTATTTCAAATAGAGAGTGAAAAAGGGAACCTAAAACAGTCTGCTCGTTACAGACTCCGTTTGTAACAGATCTCCAGAGGGAACAGTGACCTCAGGTTTTCATCATTACGAAGATCCCAACGGCGAGCAGTGCCACACCCCACCACAGCGAGTCACCGGGGAGCGCCTTCAACAGGAGCGTGACGATGCCTGAACTAATCAGCGACCAGCCTGCGGTCGTGTTGCGAGCCATACACCCGTTCGTGTCGCCACGCCCTTCAGAACACGTACTGTCCGGGTCGACTGACTCTCAGTAGTCAGTGCCTACTTTTTAACGAACTGGAGGAGGTCATCGCGCTTGGCCTCGTGAAGATGGTACGACAGTATCTCGCGCAACGAGTTGATACGCCCCTTCTTGGCAATGATCGGTGCTATCGTATCGTCCTGCCACTGCTGCCATGGTGGGAAGAGACCGAGCCGATCACAGAGGTCGTTGAGTCGCTCGTCTTTGTCGTCGACTTTGTCCATTTTGTTGACTGCAACTACGACTGGAATATCCAGCTCGTCGAGGAAGTGGAACATCTCGACGTCGTGCGGGATGTTGCCGCGCTCGCTGTGGCGGTCGATGATGTCGATGACGCTCTTGCCGTCGACCACCAGCACGGCTGCCAGAATAGCCTCGGCGTTGTCCTCCAGATAGTGAACGATATCGGTCTGGATCGTCTCTTGGTGCTCGCCTTCGACGCCGGACATGAAGCCGAATCCGGGGAGGTCGGTAAACATGAAGCTCTCGCCCGACCAGTCGAAGTGGTTGGGCTTGCGCGTGACGCCGGGTTTCTTGCCAGTCGGTACGGCGTGACCGGTTAGCTCCCGCATAATCGTCGACTTGCCGACGTTCGACCGGCCGACGAGAACGATCTCGCTGTCGCGGGCGGGGCGATCTTCGAACATACAGTAGGTAGGGTAGTCAGCGCGTAAACGGCTTGTGTGTAGTCGGTGCCGACCAACCGACACCAGCCGTCGATGCATATTTACATATGCCCATATTTGAATATACTAATATGGAGTCGGACACTGACGAATCAACGACCGAACCGACTGGGGATGGCTGCTGTACCGCTTCGCACAGTCTCTCGGAAGCGGCGCTCCGTGATGACGTAGGTGTTCTCTCGGCGGTGGGCAACGAGACACGGTACGAGACGCTCCGCTACGTTGCCGGTGCAGGCCAAGAGGGTGCCTGTGTCTGTGAACTGCCACCGCTGGTGGGAGTCACACAAGGAACAGTCAGTAACGCGCTTTCACGGCTCTACGAGGCCGGACTCGTCGACCGGCGCAAGGAAGGACGGTGGCGATACTACACTGCAACCAACGAGGCAATGGGGCTGCTGTCGATGCTTGACGAACGACGGGCGGTCGACAATGAGTGAGCAGCCCGATACCGAGTCGAACATAGAACCGGATACACAGCGTCGCGCCGTCAGACAACGGTACGCTGCAATCGCCGACGACGGATCGGAAGGCTGCTGTGAGCCATCATCCGGCTGCTGTACCGACGAGGAACAATCCGCCGAAACGGCAATCGACCTCGGCTACGACGACGAGGATCTCACCGCGGTCGAAGCGGCTGGGAATCTCGGATTGGGTTGTGGCAACCCGACCGCGATTGCAAGCCTTGAACCCGGACAGACAGTGCTTGACCTCGGTTCGGGCGCTGGGTTCGACTGTTTTCTGGCCGCCCGCGAAGTCGGCGAGGCGGGTCATGTCATCGGTGTCGACATGACGCCGGAAATGGTCGAGAAGGCACGGACTAACGCCCGACAAAACGACGCGATGAACACCGAGTTCCGGCTGGGCGAGATCGAACACCTTCCAGTCGCCGACGACACGGTCGACGTCATCATCTCGAACTGCGTGATCAATCTCTCACCGGCGAAGCAACAGGTGTTCGACGGGGCGTTTCGAGTGTTGCGGTCGGGCGGTCGGCTTGCGATTTCGGATGTTGTCCTGAGTGCGACGCCACCGGCTGCGGTCCGGGAGGATCTCGACGCGATCACGTCCTGTGTCGGCGATGCGGCCACCATCGAGACGCTGGAGACACTGCTCGCCGAGGCCGGGTTCGTCGACGTAGCAATCGAACCGAAAGACGAGAGCCGAGCGTTCATCCGCGAGTGGTCCGACGAGTACGATCCCAGTGAGTACGCTGTGAGTGCAACAATCGAAGCACGGAAACCGGAGCCGACTCAGCAGAAACAGGTTACTGGTTCGTAGCGTTTCCGGCGAGCGTCGGTCGGATCAGTCGATTCGGTGACGACCCCGCAGTCGACGAGTTTCGAGACTGATCGCTGGACCGTTTCGCGGTTGAGTCCCGTTGCCGCGACGAGCGCCGACTGGGTGTGGGCTCCCTCGTGGCAGAGGACGGTGTACAGCAGTTTCGCGCTGGTAGTGGTTTCGGCAACGCAGGCGCGGCCATCGGTCGCTGGACTCATTTATTGGGTCGCCAGCAGTTCCTCGAACAGCGCGTCGACGCGACCCTCGATATCGTCGCGGATCGCCCGGACGCTATCGAGGCCCTGTCCATCCGGATCGTCGAGATCCCAGTCGCGGCTCTCGCCGTTCCACGCCGCGGGACAGACACCCTCGGCCGAACAGCCCATCGTGATGACGAGATCCATCGCCCGCAGATCGTCGGGGGTGACTTCCTTCGGAACGCGATCAGAGAGGTCGACCCCCTTTTCTTTCATGACTTCGACGACTTCGGGATGGACGTGGTCGGCGGGATCGGTGCCACCGGTAACGATCTCGATGTCGTCCTCGGCGTTGTGTTCGGCGCGAGCCAGTTCGGCGAAGGCGGTTGCCATCTGGCTCCGGCCAGCGTTTTGGACACAGACGAACGCGATCTTTGTCGACATACGCTGTTTTCGGGTGGGTGCCTCTTTGCTATTCCGCTCAGAGATTATATACTGCTCAATAGCTCTCGGTTGGCACTGGCTACTAGTGAGACAGGGTTGGATGAACGAAACAGCAGTCGACGGACACCGTTTTCCACGAGGCAAACGGTCACTCTGTATGACCAAAGACGACCGCCGCGAACGAATCTGGGACTATCTCGAAACCGAGGGGATAGCCCGGTTTCCATTTCCTCCGCACGGTCGGATACCGAACTTCGAGAACGCCCGTGAGGCCGCCAAGCGGCTGGCCGATACCGAGGCGTGGCAGGAAGCAGAGACGCTCAAATGCAATCCGGATGCGCCACAGCTTCCCGTCCGTCGACAGGCGCTCCGGGACGGCAAGACGGTCTACATGGCGGTGCCGCGGCTCCGCGACGAACAGCCGTTTCTCCGACTTGCTCCCGACGAGGTTCCGGATATCGACGACGCCACAACCGTCTCCGGGAGTTCGAAACACGGCGTTCCGGTCGACCCCGAGGAGATGCCCCACATCGATCTCATCATCGCCGGAAGCGTCGCCGTCGACGAAACCGGCAGTCGCGTCGGCAAAGGCGAGGGGTACAGCGACCTCGAGTTCGCCGTCCTGCAGGGGTTCGACCGCGTCGACGACGCCACGACAGTCGCCACAACCGTCCACGACTGCCAAGTTGTCGAGGGTATCGAGACGGACCGTCACGACGTGCCGCTGGATCTGATCGTAACGCCGACCCAGACCATCGACACCGAGCCGACCGGGCGTCGACCGGAAGGACTCTACTGGGACGATATCGATGCTGAAAAGATCGCAGAGATTCCGGTGTTGGGTCGACTCCAACCGTAGTTGCTGTCCGCTCAACAGAGAGTCACCCACGGCAGTACTGAGTTCTTTAGTCGACCGCATGGAGAGCTAAGTCGTGCGACTCGTTCAGGTCAGAGTCCCGGCCGGGAGTCAGCAGAAAGTGACCGAGACGCTCGACGAGGCGAACGTCGACTACGTCGTGACAGACGAGATCAGTAGCCGCGAATTCAGTGGTGTTGTCACGTTTCCGCTCCCAACCAATGCAGTCGAATCCGTGCTGGCGGATTTGCGTGAGGTCGGGATCGACGAGAACACGTATACTGTCGTTGTCGAGGCTGAAACGGTTATCTCGCAGCATTTCGACGATCTCACCGAGGAGTACAAGGTGAAGGAATCGGGCGAAAACAAGGTCGCCCGCGAAGAGATTCAGACCGACGCCAAGAATCTGGTGTCGGGAACGCGGACCTATCTGACGATGACGGTCATCAGCTCGGTGGTCGCCACCGCGGGGCTGCTGTTGGACTCGGCAGCAACCGTCGTCGGCTCGATGGTGATCGCACCGCTGATCGGCCCCGCGCTGGCCGCCAGCGTCGGCACGGTGGTCGACGATCACGCGTTGTTCGTCCGCGGGGTCAGACTCCAACTCAGCGGCATGGCCGTCGCAGTCGGCAGTGCAGCACTGTTTGCGGCCGCCCTTCGGTTCGGAAACCTCGTCCCACCGGGGCTCGAACCACTCACAATCGGAGAGGTACGCGAACGGTTAGCCCCGAATATCCTTGTGCTTGCAATCGCACTCGGCTCGGGAGTAGCCGGAATTATCAGCCTCATGACCGGTGTCTCGGTCTCGCTCGTGGGAGTGATGATCGCTGTGGCACTCATCCCACCCGCCGCCGCCATGGGTATCGGCATCGCCTACGGACTCCCCTCGCTAACCGTCGGCGCAGGTGTGTTCGTCCTCGTCAACGTGTTGTCGATCAACTTCGCCGCGCTGCTCGTCCTGTGGTACTCCGGCTATCGCCCCGAAGATTGGTTTCGCATCCCCGAGGTGCGCAGTGCGGTCGCGAAGCGGATCGTCGTTCTCGCCGTCTCGATTCTGCTTCTCTCGGTGTTTCTCGGCGGGATCACCTACGATTCCTACACCACATCCCTCGAAGAACAGCGCGTCGAGGATGCAATCACGGGGGTCCTCTCGGAGCCTGCCTACGACCGCATCCGGCTCGAAGAGACAACGATCACTCATACGGACGGCATCATTATCAGTGACGTCGACCACGTGGAGGTCAGGATCTCAGTTCCGGCGGGCCAACCCCTCCCATCGGTTGCCGAACCGATCCAGAACGCAGTCGTCGACGCGCTGGGCTATGAGGTCTCGGTCGAGGTACAGTTCGTCCAAGTCGAAACAGCCGTGTAAAAATCAGCATCCGGTCGGGACTGAAGCTGGCTCGGTCGGTTAGTCGTCGTCGGCCGTCGACCCCTCTGGGCCCGACTGCCGGTTGCCGTAGGCTGGAGCGGCCTCACGGGCCGACCCCATCCAGCGAGCGATGTTTTCTTCGACGTACTCCCGACCGCCCAGCCCGATAGAGACACCGGCGCCGATGGCGATGGCGGCGGCGATTCCCCACGCCAGCGCGCGGGCGAAGATGTAGAGAATACCGACATCGATCCCCATCGTATCGAGGCCGATGACGATGGCCATGAAGTAGAGGAACAGCTTCGTTCCGGCGGCAAACGCCCCTGCGTAGGCGCTCTGGGTCGCTGCCTGCGTTCGTTTGATCGCATCGCCGAGGAAGTCGGCGACGACGAAGCCGAAAACGATCACCAACAGGCCAGCGATGAATGCCGGCAGGTAAGAGACCGCGGTTGCGACCCACGTCGACAGCGTCTCGATGGCCAGCGCATTGGCGGCCGCCAGCACGGCGATTGCGTAGACGAACCACGCCGCAAGCGTGCCGAAGGCGTTCGACACGGACTGTTCGGTCCCGCCCAACATCTCGCCAAGCGGCGTGCTGAGGACTGCCTGATCGAGTTCGACCGCATCGGCGAGTCGACCGACGACTTTGGCCACAGCCCGGCCGACGATCCACCCGACCAGCAGAATGACAATCGCACCGATCAGCCGCGGGACGAACGCGAGCGTCGTCGCAATCGTCTCCTGGAGCCACGATGGAACCGTCTGTGCAACTGTCATCGTACTCGTCATCGGCGGTCACCTCTCGGAGCGATACCACGACGACGCTGTTCGTCGTGAACTGCGCGGGTAAGTTGGGTGTGTATCTCGAACATGTGAATCACGGCAAGCCACCTTGTCGACCTGCGTATTTTGTTAGCACGTGATTTGAGATACCGCGTGGAATGAGTGTCAACAAAGCAGGAACCTGAATAGTCGTTCTACACAGAAGTTTTTGGGACGATCTGTGATTTACTACCAGACAAATCCAGCAGTTACCATCAAGCGGTCTCTCAGGGGGATTCCGACCGAGAGCAAGTAAGCACAGCTTGTCTGTTGGGTCGGCGTGACGAGCGTCCCAACAGGTTACTCGCCGCGGGAGGGGAGTTCGGGCTCGAAGTCGACCGCGTCGATGGCGAGGTCCAGCACCTCGTCTACACCCTCGTCGTTTTTGACACTCATGTACGCGTCAGCTTCGACAGCGGTCGACTGGTCGCTCTTGTTGCAGATCGTCAACACGGGAATATCACGGTCTTCGAACCGAGCAGCCACCGAGTCGCGAAGCTCCAACTGGACGTCAAGGGGGTAGCCACAGTTACCGGAGGCGTCGACGAAGAACAGAACCGTGT
>Ga0207995_100751_pt1 | contig 10788 bp, 20 predicted proteins | sample AntDeeMetag022AM_FD_184759 | JGI IMG/M metagenome (GOLD analysis project Ga0207995, IMG submission 184759) | Saline lake microbial communities from Deep Lake, Antarctica - Antarctic Deep Lake Metagenome 022AM (SPAdes) (version 2) | ecosystem: Environmental > Aquatic > Non-marine Saline and... | reverse complement strand
GTTCCTCCAGGCAAGCCTAATCCTGCATATGTAGCAGAATGGATTGTCGCTAAAGGTCGAGGCACTGGTACTAAAGATTTTGGTGTTTATTTGAATCTTGCAGAATTTGTTTTAGAATCTGGAACTTCAGTTCAATTTTAATCATATATTTGTGTCACGATAAATACATCTATAAAGCACAAAATTATGGTTAAGAAAGAATTAGTTTCAGAAGTCGCTAAGGTTTCTGGAGTATCAAAACAAGATACTCAAATTGTAATCGATACAATGATCGATACAATTAAAAGCAAATTGTTATTTGGAGTCAATGTCAAAATAACTGATTTTATTGATTTTAAATTAGAAGTTGCAAAAGCCAGAAATGGCATTAATCCAAACACTAAGGAGAAAATAGTTATTCCTAAAAAGTATAGGGTTAAAGTTACTTTGCCTAAAAAATTTATAGATAAAATTAAGGCAAAACCTGTTTATTAATGAAAGCTAAAAGAAAGTATATATTTAGAGAACCCTTGAAAAATATTTCAAAGGAAAACATAAATTCTTATTTAGCTAAAAACGTGTTTGAAACAAATGATTTTCAGAAGCACGTAAATCAAGTTGCATTAAATCTCAAAATTGATGAGAGTATTGTGAGAGATGTACTGATTAGTTATTTTACTAACGTGATGTACATTATCAATACTACTCGAAAACTAAGAACAAAAATCAATATCTATGGGTTCTTTTCGATAGTCGTCGATAAGGGCAATAGATTTTAAATCCTAATTAAAATGGAAAGAGTAGCGTTTACAGCACCAGTAGAAGGTGGAAGTAGTAGAATTGAGAATGTTGAATTAATTCCAACAGGAATGCAATTATGTACATTTTATGGTCTTGCAGATCTTGGAACACAAGACAGTCAAAAGTTTGGACCTAAACATAAATGTCAGCTTGCATTTGAATTTCCACAAGAGCTAAGACAGTTTTATGAAGGAGACGAAATGAAGCCTTGTGCAATCTTTACAGATGAAACATTGTCTATGGCTCCAAAGTCTAATCTTCGTAAAAACTTCATTGAAAACATGGAAGGCCATAAGCTTACTGATGATGAAGCAAAGAATTTTAGAATTGATGAATTGATTGGCAAACATTATGTTGCTACAATTTCTCATTCTCCAGACGGTAAGTATGCAAACATTAGTTCTATTACTCAATTGACTGATAAGAACAGATTGATGTTTGGTCTTAATGAAAGTAAAGTGCCACAAATAAACGAGTCATTTTTCTTTCATTTAAGCCAAGGCTTTACATCTGAAAGTTTTAAAAACTTACCAAAGTTTGTTAGAGAGAAAATCAAAAAATCTGCAGAAGGTTTAGCACATGCTAGAAATGGTGGTTCATTTTTAGAGCCAGATCCTTCAGATTTTAAAAAGAATTCGAATGCTGGTAAGAAAATTATCATGTTGCCTAATGCAGATTATACTTATGAGCAGTATAAAGATGCGGATTGGACAGATCAAATGCTTATTGACAATGGTGTTGCAAAATGGGATGAGCCAGTACAAGCACCATCGCCACAGGAAGGGCCAGGGGCTCCTAGTCCGCAACCTAGTGCGCCAAAATCTCCGCAACCACAACAACCACAAGAAGGAAATGCTCCACAGCAACCTAGTGCACCAGCACCAGCGCCTGAATCAGTACCTTCACAACCTGCTGAGAAAAAGTTTGTAATTAAAAACGGTTCAGACTTACAAGCATGGTTAGACAAAGGATGGACTAAAGAGCTTATGATCAAGAACAATCACGCACACTACGAATAGTAGATGCATCAATTTATTTGTAAAACTCAGTCGGGTGTAATCACACCGACTGAGTATAATAAAGAAGCCTTTCTCAAGAAAGTTCTAAAATACTATGAAAACGCGAATATTACCTTTAAGCTTCAGATAGAACCTATTGAGAAAAATATAAATGAAAGTCAGGACAAACTGTATAAAGTTTTCATTTTAAAAGCGGCTGATCACTTTGGTAATTCTTTTGGCGAAATGCAGACTTTACTGCAACAATTTATGCCAGAAGCCCCACGCGAAAGATGGAGTTCAAAAGAGTTAAACGATTTTATTAACAAGTCAAGCTCACATTTAGCTGAGTTTGGTTTTCAATTTTAATTTATGATCTATTTGATAGGCGCTCAATTATGTCGTATAGGTGTCGTATGGGCATCAAAAGCTGTTACTAGAAAAATATTTAAAACAGCAGCAATAACCTTTGTAGGGTTTTATCTATGCGAAAGAGTTCAGCGTCAAAGAAAGAAAGATAAATTGTATGAAGAAAAATATAGCAATGGATCAACTAACTAAAGGTCAAGAAGATTTACTTGAAAAGTTTCAAGCATTTTTAGATGGCCCAGAGAAATTTTTCTTATTAACAGGAAAGCCTGGTGTAGGTAAAACCTACATGACTAAAAAGATATTGTCAGATTACATTGAAGCTGACAAGAAAAACGAGGATAGCTTTGATCAAAATATTAACGTAGCAGGGATATGCTTAGCTCATCAAGCCAAAAACGTGCTGGGTGAGCACATTCCTAACGTATTTACTTTTGCTAAAGCATATGGTCTAAAAGAAGATCATGATGATTTAACTGGTAAACGAACGTTTGTTTATGATCCTCACCACGATGGAACAATTGTCGGTGAGCAAACTATTCCAGTATTTATTCATGATGAGGTTTCTCAGTACACTGAAGAAATGCTAAAGATTGTATTTGAAAAAACATCAATGTATAGTAAAATAATATTTATTGGTGATAGGGCACAGTTACCGCCAATTGACCCACAAAATAAAATGGGTGCCGATGCGGATTCTCCTATTTTCAGATATGATGTGCTAGACGATTGTAAACATGAGCTTACAGAAAGAGTAAGGCAAGCTTCGAACAATCCAATATTAGATTTATCTGACATAATCAGAGAAGAGATATTTGGTTTGCAAAGAGTCAACAGAGTGCTTAAAGCTATGAATGATCCTTGCATGATTGATGGTATTGGACATAATGTTGTTAGATACTCAGATTTTTTAGATCACATATCTAAAAAAGAAATTGAAAAGACCAGAGTAATTGCGTTTACAAACAAAGCGATTAACAAGCTGAATCCATTGATTAGAAATCATTTGATGAACAATCCAGAAGAAATACTTGTTCCTAATGATTTAGTAGCAATGAAAGATAGTTTTTATTCTTTTGATGAATTTGGCTATGTTAATTACATACTTTTTAATTCTGAAATACTTAAAATTAAAAAGTTATTTAGCAAGGTGTTTAGATATAAAGCTTTTGGCAAAAACTACAGGATAGATACTTATGTAGCTGATATTGTAGGTAGAGAAGGACGATTTATTATTCCTACGGAATCCGGACAAATAATTTTGGATGAAGCATTGGATGAGATTGCTCAAAAATGTAGACAAAACAGAAACTGGAAAGTTTTTTGGGATTTAAGAAAAAGTTTTTGCAATTGGGCTTATGGATATGCTACTACCGCTTACAAAAGCCAAGGGAGCACATATAATACCATATATTTAAATGTTGACGATGTTATATCATGTAGAGCTTTAAGTCGTAAGAGACAGCTTCAAACAATCTACACAGCTATAACAAGAGCAAAAGAAGATGTGTATTTTTTAAAACAATAAATAGTTATGGAAACAGTACCGTTTCAAGCACCGTCGTATCACGAAGAGCATTTTGGTAAGAAAAGTTTTCCTACTAAAGTAGCTTTGATTGATGCAGATAGATATAAGCACGTAGTGACTTACAGAGTGTTTCAAGAACTCGACAATGGAAAGAAACACAGTAAAGAACTGTTAAACGAAATTATTTCAGATTATCTTTTTAAAGATATATTTTCAGCATTTGATGCTAAAGCATATATATTTTGCTTTAGCGCTCCTTCAAAGCAAGTGTTTAGAAATTATATTGCTCAAGAGAAAAAATACAAGGGCAACAGAGAAGGTAAGAAGGATGATTATTATTACGAAGGAAAGTTTGATGATATGGCTTATATATTTGAATATGTAGAGTCTCGTTATCCTACTTTAGTATTTAATGATCTAGAAGCTGATGATATATTATCAATGCTTCAAGATCCAGAAGATACTTTTATATTTTCTCATGATAAAGATTTGAAACAAGTTGTAGGCTTTCATTACAACATGACCAGGCACATGATTGAATATACTTCTCCAGAAGAGGGATTTGATATGCTTGTAAGGCAAATGCTTCAAGGTGATAGTACAGATAACATACCTGGTTTACATGGTTTTGGTGAGAAAGCTTTAGAAAAGTTTGCAATCAAAACAGAAAAATCAGGAGATATGGAAAAGCTTATCATGTGTATTAAAGAATACACTGATAAGAAAGGCGTACTTAGTGGTATGGATTTGTTTGTTGAAATGTGGAGTTTGTTATCGATGAGACTTTCAAGAGGTAAATACAATCAACATAAATACAAGAAAGGATTTGATTTAGTAAATTCTTTTATAAAACAAGACAATGAATGAATTGATTGAAATAACAGATGCATTTAAAATCTTTTCTTACTATCCTGAAATATTGATGATTCCTTTGTACGATGATTTTACAGATAAATATGCTGTAATGATTATTGAAAGGCTTAAGAATAATAAAGAAGGTAAAACTATATACACTTTTAAAGAAGATTCTTTTAGAAGTGAAGAACATGCAATTTTCGCTGCAACAAGATCTATTTATACAGCAATGAAAGCAGTAAGAACAATGATGAATTGATGGAATTAGAATTTGATAAAGCAGGACAAAAACTAACTGTTCTGTCCTTTGGGGCAGGACAGGATAGTACTGCCATATTAGTTAGGATAATTCACGATGAAAGGTTTAGAAAAAATTATGTAGTAGGTCAGTTGATTGTAATATTTGCTGATACTAAAAATGAGCATCAGCATACATATGCTTATGTTGATTATATTGAATTGCTATGTAAGTTTTACGAAATACTTTTCTTTAAGGTTAATCCTAGCGAGTATGCGACAGGAAAATGGAAAGGTGGTCTATTAGGGTTCTACGAGAAAAATAAGTCAGTAGGGTCTAAAGCTTTTCCTAAGACGTGCACGGATAATCTAAAGATTAAGCCGATTTATAAATTTCTGGAAGAATACATTCACGAAAAGTTTCAGACTCAATCTTATGGTAGAAAGAAAGCTTTTTACGAATACTTTTATAAGTATGGCCAGATTAGAGTTTTAATAGGTATTGCAGCTGGTGAAGAAAAAAGAGCATCAGACGAGCCTACTGGAATAAAATGGTTTGATAAATGTGTTGAAAAAGTATATCCGCTTATTGAACAAAAGATGGATAGAGAAGCTTGTCAATATGTTATTAAAAATGAAGGCTACATAGTGCCAATGCCATCAAATTGTATTCTTTGTCCATTTATGTCTTACCAGGAGCTTATTTACTTATACAGATATGAAAATGAGTTTTACAATGAATGGGTAAAATTAGAGAAGCAAAAAATTGACAACAACCTACATAAAGGTGATAAGAATCTCGGAGTATGGGGAACCAGAAAACTATTACCTGAGATACTTGAAATTGCAATGGACAAGTTTGGCCATTGGGATAAAGAACGACTAGTTGAATACAAAATGTCTCATGGACATTGTGTGCAAAGTAAATACTGATATGAAAGCAGTAAGAACAATAATGAATTGATGGAATACAATTTACCTGTCAAGATATTTTATTACCGTATTAGATTATATCCAAAATATAAGGCTCTTGATCCTACGGTTGAGTTAGAATGGAAAGACAATAATCCAAAAAGATTTTTTCGTTGGAATTGGTATTACAAATACAGAGCTGCTTTAATTCAAATAAATTGTCCTAAAGGAACAGTAGAAATTGAAAAAGGCAGTTATTTACCTAAAACTGACAAAGAACAGTATGAAGCTGATCTTAGAAAACTAAAAAATAAAATTAGTTCTAAGAAAGGCAAGATTACTCAATGGAGTAATAAAATTGCTGATTTTGAAAATAACTGGAATCAGTTGTTCCTTATTACGGAAGACAAGAACTATGTAATTGCTAAAGAAAAACTTTTTCGATTACAAGGAGAATATCAACAACTTTTAGAAAATCAAAAACAATTATTAAAAGAAGATTATGGGAACTAAAAAAGAAGAAGTCAAAGAGATTGAAATTTTAACAGAAGAGCAAATTGCTGCTTTGCCGAATTCAGTAAAAGAAAACGTTGTTTTCTTAACTGATAATTTACCAAACAAAGAATTGATACAGTTGAATCCACTGGTAAGTGAATTGCTCAGTTTAAAAGACAGAGCAAATAAGCTTAGGCTTGAAAAAACTGAAGATGGTGAATTCAAAAAAGAATCCATTGAAGAGTACAAAGGAGTGAAAGCTGATCAAAGATCATTTAATAGCCAGTTGAAGAAAACAGCTAAAGCAATTAAAGATCCTATCAATAAAATTAGGGCTGGTGTTATTGAAATCGAGAAAACTTTTAAAGCAGAATCTGATCAAATAAAAGAAGATTTTGAAGAGAAGTTTAAAGAGTACGAAAATATTCGTGCGGAGAAAGCGAGAATAGCCCAAGAGAAAAAAGATGCAGCTATGAACGCTGAGATTGAAAAAGCAAATAAAGAAGCTGAAGAGCAAAGATTAAAGCATCGTAAAATGGAAATCTATAATGATATCCGTAACGGTAAAATTAATGTTGAAATCACAGATAAGACTGCTGATGCTGTAGATGATTATAGCGAAGAAGCTCTTTTAAATTTTCAAACTAAATTATCTCAAAAGTCTTGGGAAGATATTATTCCTGGAGATATAAATGAATTAAATGATGAGGTTGTTGAAGAGCTTAAAGCTACGTTTGAGAAATCAAAAGAAAGAGCTGCAAAATCTATTGCAAAAAAACTTGATCAGTTTCAAGAAGATAAACTTAAGCTACGTCAAGAAGCTATTAAAGATCATAGCCCTTCTGAGACTGAGCCAGTACCTCCGGTGCCTGAATTAAAACCAATTGATTTAAAAAGAACAAATAAAAGTGAATTTGTAAAAAAAGTGTTGCTTAGAATAGAAGCTTTAGAAATTGCGGTAGATATTCGCATTAAACAAGAAGGAATTTCAGATGAACTGAAAAAGCTTAAAGAACGTTTTGTAAAATTTAATTCGTAATGATAGAAAGAGAAGTAAAACTAACATTGAAATTTCCAAAGCTAGAAAAAGCTTTGACAAAAAGTAAAGACCTAAGTGACAATGATCCTCGTAAGGGGATTATTGTTTTAAACAACAACGCCATTGTACTAAACAACGATTTTTGTTTAGTAATAGACTTGATTGACTATTTTACTATCGATTGTAATATCGAAGATGAAGGAGAAATCAAAGAGCTAAAGAAAATCATGTTTTATATGGATCAAAAAGTTTTTACCAAAGAATACTGGGAAGAACTTACTAAAGGTGCTATTATGAAAATGAACGGTGACGCTATTTATATCGAAACTCCTAAGTATGCAAAAGATTTGCATTATAAAGATATGGATATAAACATTTTGTTTCCGCTTGCTATGCTTAAAGAAGTTTCTAAATATAATTCTGGAATAGTATCTTCTATTGCTTTACCGTTTGGAGCTTTAAAACAAATTTATGACATATTGCCATCGGACTTTAAAGCCGATCACATCATATATGAGTTTTCTGATCAGACAAGGCCAACTAAATTTACCTTTAGAAACAGAAAGCATGTGTATGGCTACATAATACCACACCATGACGCTGCGCAAGAAGGTTTTAAATTTGAAACGCTAAATGCTTTTGTTGATGATGAATATATTTCTGAAATTATTGATGATTTAGAAACTAAAAAACAAAAAGGTTTAGCACCCCCACCACCACAAAAAAGTGATGGTGAAGATAATGAAGAACCAGATATGTTTAATCCACCAACAGTAGAAGATTATGAACAATAAAAAACAAACGCAAGAGAACGATGATGAAATGTATTTCACCTGGTACATGGATGAGCTTGTGAATTACAACTTTATAAAGTCGTACCAGCGAGAACCAGAAACATTTACTGTGTTACCAGGATATGTTCACAAAAAAGAAAAGCATTTTAAAACTAAACCAAATGAGGCTGAAGAATTTAATCTTCTTCAGCCAATTACTTATACATACGATTATAGAATCATTTGGGATGAATCTGCTTTGAATATTTTTACAGAGACTTTAAATGAAGCAAAACCATTTCGATTTGGATTGCCTACGTTTATTTCACATTACATTAATGTAGAAGGCAATTTAGAGCTTGTGTCTTATATCGATGTAAAACCACATGTTTCTGCGGCAAGGTTTGGAGGAAAGCTTTCTTCGTATTATACATTTCCATTTGTTCAAAAGTTTTTATTGAATAAATATAGATTGTACATCAATAAAGCTATTCCAAAAAACCAAGGCCAGTTTGGTGTCAATACTTGTTTATTTGCTAAAACATTCACTCCAAACAGATACAAATTTACTGATGGTGGAACTCAACTTCGTAAAATAAAATGGAGAGTTGTGTCTATTACTTCTTTTGTAAAAAAGCAGGAAGGAATAGTAAATGAGTTGATGAAACAAGAAGAAAAGAAAAACGCTAAAAATAGTCAGCAGAAACTTCTATGATGCAATTAGTATATAAAAAAAAACCTGTGTGTTTTATGACAACAAAAAGTGTTCAGTCAATAGCAAAAACGCTTTCTTTTACAAATAAGGAAGCGTTTATAAATACAAAATCAGATCCTTTCACATACATAGACATGTTGAAAGAATATGGTGTATTTGCTTCTGCTAGACCAGTTATAAGAAACAGGAGAATTATTGGTTATAAATTTAAAAAAGTAGCGTAATGGCAAAAACAAAAAAGACATTTTACCACGTTTACAAAAAGCTATCAGAAGGTAGATTAGAAGCTATGGGAGGTTACGAGGGAATTGATTCGCAAGATGCTATAAATAAAATGGCTGAATCTGGAAATCTTAAAGGCAATGAGTTTGTTACACCGTATATAGCTATACCATATGGTTTTTATCTTAAACCATTAACACCAAAATTATGAAAAAGAGAATTTTGTTTTTAATACTGCTGATAATAATGCTATTTATTACAGCGTTTCAACCGAATAATTTTTCTGAAATATGGCAGAAAGGTTATGTAGAAGGATATTGTTATGACATAGATTTTTGTGTCAAACCTATACCGCCAATTGCTCCGGTACCTAGATTACAAGACACGAATTACATAACAATTTACAATCGTGGTTTTGTTGCTGGATTTAAAGATAACCCAAAACAAGAATAATTATGGACGATAAAATTTTTAAACAAGACGCTAAAAGTATTGTTGATTTAGCTTTTAATAACAAGTTATTTAAAGAAGAAATCACAAGAGACGATATGAATACTTTTGAAGAGCTGATAAATTTTCTTTTATCAAGTAAATTTGAAAGCTATAAAAAAGCAGAAACATTATTTAATTCAATTCAAAAATCACAAATCAATGAAAGTAAAAATCATTAACAAATCAAAACACGGATTACCACTTGAATACGCTACAGACGGTTCTGCTGGTGTAGATATTAGAGCTAATGAAAGTGTTCTTATAAATAAACACACTAGAGCACTTGTAAAGACAGGAATTTATTTAGAGATTCCTAAAGGTTATGAAGCTCAAGTAAGACCTAGATCTGGCAGAGCGCTTAGAGAAGGTATTACTGTTTTAAATTCTCCTGGCACAATTGATTCAGATTATAGAGGAGAAGTAGGAATTATTTTGCAAAATACAAGCGTTATTCATTGTGAAATTGAAGCAGGAGAACGAATTGCACAAATTGTGTTTGCTAAATATGAGCAAGCAGAATTTGAAGAGATTGAAGAATTGAGCAACACAAAACGTAGTTCTGATGGCTTTGGTAGTACAGGAAACAATTAACGAGAATACTCCATTAGCAAGAAAGTATAAACTAAAATATATAGTTGCATATCGAAAGCTAAAAAAGACTCCATTTTGGAAATTTAGTTTGGTCAGAAAATATAGAGATCAAATGAGATTGGCACAATATGGATACAAGATTCTTACTGGAGGACAGATCAATATAAATTTATAATAACAAAGCCCTTTTTTAGCGTGGGGTTAGAAAAACGCTAAGTTAATTAAATACATAAGTAAAATGGGCGAACAAGAAATGCCAAAGTACAAAAGCCATAAAGAAGTATGGGCTTTAAAAATTAAATCTATTGTAAGAGATGGAGAAGGAGAAAACAGTGAAACAGATGGAAGTGCTATGATAACACCCGAAGAAGATGGGTATGCACCATTTAGAGTTGAACCTGAATATATGCAAAAGCACAAACCACAAGTAGGTGGATACTTTGTACAATACGAAGGTGGTTACAAATCGTTTTCCCCTTCGGGTGCTTTTGAAGATGGGTATAGTTTAATTTAAGCAATAAGCGAAATGGTAACAAGGGTTTTATTATTTATAGCCCTTGTTACCAAATCGTTTTAATGAATGGTAACAACAAATATGAATAACAAAACAAAACAAAAATGAAATTAATACAACCAAAAGGTGTACAAGACATAGCAGACTACCTAAAAGAAAACAAATTAAAACTTGAAGATGTAGAAAAATACAAAAGTTTAGAATACCAATATAAAAGATGTGAAGGTGGTGGTAGTTATGTTAGAGCATCATTTTATATTATAGAAGG
>Ga0207995_100742_pt1 | contig 10901 bp, 13 predicted proteins | sample AntDeeMetag022AM_FD_184759 | JGI IMG/M metagenome (GOLD analysis project Ga0207995, IMG submission 184759) | Saline lake microbial communities from Deep Lake, Antarctica - Antarctic Deep Lake Metagenome 022AM (SPAdes) (version 2) | ecosystem: Environmental > Aquatic > Non-marine Saline and... | reverse complement strand
CCCTGTACAAACTTGGCACGATTTTTTCCCTGTACAAACTTGGCACGATTTTTTCCCTGTACAAACTTGGCACGATTTTTTCCCTGTACAAACTTGGCACGATTTTTTCCCTGTACAAACTTGGCACAAATCTTTCCAACCAAAAACCATGCCAGCTTTCAGACGAACCGAAATGAACCGTTTAACGAACCGTAAAACGAACCGTAAAAAGTAGTTGAAATTTCCAACCGCTTTATGTATCATTTGTTTTGTCGGTAACTTTTACCAAACCCAAAACTAGAAAGGTGTTTTAAAATGTCTAAATCAGAAGTTAGCCAAGAAGAAGTAACACAATCTGTAGCCGATCAACTGGCGCAAGAATCCGAAACCCACACTACAACCGTTAAGGTTAAGCACACGTTGATTAAGTTCTTCAGTGAAGAACTGAATACCGTTGAAGAAGTTTCTGTAACCGGCAAACTTTCGGTTCCAGAGTGCCAGAAGTTCGTTAAAGAAATGAACTCTAAAAACGTTTACATTCTTAAAGAAATGGCAACCGAAACTTTCGATGTTAATACTGTTGCTTTGATGCAACTAAAAGGGGGTAAATAATTATGTCATTTGCAAAAAAGAACAACTCGAAAAACGAGAAACTTTTTAACTTCACTATTCCAGAAGGGTTTGATTATAAAAACTTGAAACAGTTGGTTTCTGAGTATGGCGCTGACCAGATTCACATGGTTAACGCCCTATACATCAACACAAAAGGTAAGTATGGGGATGCTCCTGTAATCGCTACAGATAACGAACTGGTTAACGCGCCTCAACACTTAGTCAATACCGTTAAAGATATTATGAAAGACGGTGAAAGCATTTCAACCATTAACAACGGTTACGCGGGTTTCAAAATTTACCCATACGAAAATAAGTATGGTTTGTGTTACGGTTTGCAATGGGTCGATATTGACGAAAAACCCGCTAAAAAAAAGTAGTTGAAAACCAACCGGAAATCATAGAAGATTTTGATGATGATATTCCATTTTAAATAGGGTAATTAAGGGGCTGAAATTAGCCCCTTTTTTATGCTTGCTTTTCAGGTCAAAAACAACTATATTTAAACCATGCAATAAAGCATAACCGAAAGGGGTTCAAAATGTTCATTTATAATATCTGTAATGACTATTCTCTAGAACTAGCAGACGTTGAAGGTATTAAAGAAATAAGAAAAAACAACGTTTTCACTGCGACGAAAGGCAATGTAAACCACAAACCCTGTATTTGGTGGCGTAACCGTTGGTCTGAATTGGTAGCCGTTGAAGTTGATGATAATAGTTTAGATGGTTATGTAATCGGAATGACATAAAAAACAAGGGGCTAATTTAGCCCCTTTTTTAATCATTTCAGAATGTTATTAACCCTGTTTTGCACTTCTAAATAATCATCCCCTAACAGTCTTTTTCGTTCCATACCATCCCCATAATCACCCATTAGAACCCCCTTAGTGAGACGTTTAAGGCGGGTTTCATTTGTTGGTACACTAACCCCTTGTAGGTTTATGTAACCGCTAATAGCAGGGCTTGCGGCTTTCAGGTAGCGTGTTTTTACAGTGTTCTGATAGTTGCCTTCAATTACTTTTAGATAATCCCCTGTAACTTCTGCAACAATTCCAACATGGTCTAACGTCCCGTCTGTAAACCAGTCATAAATAATTAAATCCCCTTCATTGATACCGCTTGAACCCTTAACAAACGTTTTCCATTCTTTAGCTATTTTAACTTGTTCAAAAACTGAAACCTCAAACGGGAAATTATCTTTATTAAACCCTGCTTTATGGGCAACTACACTGGTAAACATAGCGCACCAATTATCTTCGAATTTCATACTATACCGGCGCGACGGTTTAACAAGAGAAACGCAATTTTCATTGTAGTAACTAATCAACTCCCGCTTTTGAGAATCACCCGCTTTCAAATACTTTGAACCAATATCAACCAAATTTCTCATTTAATTATAACCCCGCTTTGCAATAGAGAAATGATATTCATTTTCTCGTTTAAAGTCGCTTCACATTTCAAGTTTATTTTCTCAACTTCAACAAACCCTGAATTACCCATAAGAACCCCTGTTTTAGAAACCATGTTATTAAAAAACCCATTTACTATTTCAGGTTTTGTTATCCGAACATAAACAGAATAAAATTCATTCATCATTCCAGAATCACTAGCAAAGTCTTTAACAATAACCCGCCCAAACCGAAAAGGTATTTTACGGCCTAATTTTGTTTTCTGACTCACTATTGGGATTTCAGAACCGTTGTAAACGTTAACAGTAGTTTCTCCATTATAACAATCTATAAGATATTCTGAACTAATTGTTTTACCAATTACCAACGACGGTTCCAAATCAATAACAGAATCAACAAAAGGGAAAAACATTTCCAGTTTAACCCCGTCAAAATCAGAACTATTCCCGGTTTCAGGTATTGGTATTTCCCCCAGATCAACCGTTAACAAATCATTATTTATAACATTTGCTTCAATTGTGCTTACATAATCCCCCAATTCTATGAATGTAGAATCAGGATAGTAATCAGAGGGTATTTTAAAAGGTATCTTTAACAATTCAATAACATAATCCCGTTTATCAATACTACTCTCTGGGTTTGCAGGATCATAGGCGGGGATTTGCGCCAGATCTTCTAAATTTTCAGGGGTTGTTAAATACAATCTATTAAAAGGAGCGATTGTTGTAACGCCTGCTATTTTACTAACATCAATTGAAATTAACCCTAAATCAGAATCAAATAACCCATAATAACTTTTTATTTCTGCCCTAAATTCATCCCCATAACTTGCATAATTATTAAAATTTAAACCTGCTCCGGTTGCCGGGCTTATTAAAAAACCAGAAACCGAATCAATGGGACTGTCCCCGGTCGGTCTAACTACTAACCAAGTATCAGGGGAATAAGTAATATCAGAATCTAAAATATCAAATTCAGTATCAGGCTGAAATGTTTTTACTATGGTTCCAATTCCCTCTTCTAAAGTTATTTCAAAATCATTTCCAACAATAGAATTGAAAATAAATGTTTGCTTTGAAACAGCCATAAATCACCCCCAGCGGTAAACGCTCAAAATTGAATTATCAGTTTCTTCTAAAACAACCGGACTGATTTCATTAGTGATAATTTCCCGCCCGGTTCTTTCAGATTCATACTCCCCATAATCCCCCACATTTATTTTACTTCGATAATACGCTTCACTGGTTAGAATTTCGGTTTTGTAGGTTTCTAAATAATCAACCTCACAACTCAATTTCGAAACAGTGTTATTCATTACCGTAATATTTCTAACAAAATAAAACCTTTCAATTTCTGTTATGAAACAATAATTATAATCTTTATAATCAATTCCCGCGATTGTTTCCAGAATTAAATCAGGGTTTGTAATATCCGTATCTGATTTTAAATAAATGGTTATACTTTCAGGTTCGGTTAACGTTTTATTTATAACGTTGTCACCGTCTAAAGTTTTATAAAGAGTTAGTAACATATAAACCCCTAATAAAAAAGGGGACACAATGGCCCCCTTTCTTAATTACTTATTCAATGGATTTAGGCCACGAAGAAAACAACGAAGTTCTCATCCAAGTCATTATAGAACCCTGCATCAAACTTATAGAAGTTTGTGTAAAATTCCGCTTTCGGGTTGTAGTTAGTTGTAACCCGACGATCAAGGTTAGAAACCCCTAGCGCGTCTCGGTCAAAAATAACACCTAGAACACCGCTGAAATCAACTGTATTGCCCCCACTGGTTTTAACGTTGATTGTTGAAACATCGTCAAACCCGTAACCAGTTCCCGAACCTTGCCAATATGGAACCGTTTCGTGTTGTGGCAATAGCAGCCGTTCAGCGTTTTGGGTATTGCTCAACAAAAACGCTTCACTTGCTTTAGCGAAATCAGACAACAAAACAACGTGTTGTTTATCTTTAGGCGTAAACCGTTCTTTAGCCCCAACGTTAAACAACTTTGAAATACGCGCCATACGGTCGCTGTATAGCCCCATTGTATACGTTGCATACCTCATGAAGTCAGAACTTGTAAGGGCTTCACTAGCGCCTAGTGTGGCGGTAAATTCAGCGTTATAAAGGGTTAGAAGGTTAACCGCTTTCACACTGGTTTCAGCCGGAACAATTACAGGGTTTGTAGTGTCTTCATCATTCAAACCATCCCACAACGTTTCGCCCATCATGTTGTTAATGGTGCGCATGATTAGCGCGTCAAGTTTAACCGTCATTGAATTTTCTACGCTAGTTGTAAGCATAGAAAGAAAACCGTTCAATTGGTTAGCATTTGAGAAACTTTCTTTTACCTGCATTTCAGTAAATGAAAGCGGGATTTCAAAAGTGGTTTTACTGTTAAAAAACTTAACACTAACAGACGGTTTATAAAAAAAGTTAGGGCTATATTCGGTTGCGTCTGTTAGGTCCCAACTTTCGTTTTCGGTTCCTGCTGGCAAATCAGCGCTAATCTTTTCAAGAATAGAACCGAATTCCCATGAATCCATCAATACAGAAGGAACCGCGCCAGAATATAGACGTTCCTGAAAAACTACTTTACCAATGTGGTTAACAAGGTTTTTAACGTAATTATCAACTTTATCGGCATTTGCAAGCGCCTTACCGATACTAACAACGTTTGATAGGTCTTCTTCTACTACTTCTGTTTCTCCCAAAATACCGGCGGTTGCCGCGTTCACTAGGGTATAAATCTGTTGGACTTTCATATCAATTCACCTTTTAATAGATACTTAACGTTAAGTAACCGACTATATCGTCTAACACAGATGTTACTATACTGTTTCTGGTTTTAGAACTCAACCGATTAAACATAGTTGTAGCGTTTATTTGTTCGTCGGTCAAGGTTCTAGTGGTTAAACCTGTTAAATCGTCTGTTCCACTAACAGAACTCCCTTTATCATCAGCCATTGTATTAGAATTAAACGCCGAAACTTTATCTGTGGAATCGTTACTGTTTAATCTTTCTTCTGTTTTATCTATTGTTTCTGTAACTTCCCGCCTATCGTTTGGGTTTTCAAGTAGAACCCCCATTTTAACGTAACTATTCCACGTTTGTTCAAAGTTCAAAACCAACATAGTTGCTATGCTGCTAATATCATTACCTTCAAACGGTTCAAAAACTTGTCTATTTCCGTAGTTGATAATAAGCATTAAATCTAAAACCGCTTCATTATCCACAATAAACGGGAATGGATCAGCGGTAACGATAGCCGAAAAAAGACTATCATCCGCCAAAAATTCCTTTAAATTACTCATCTTTAGCCCCTTGTAATTCAGTTAGACGAACTAACATAATTTCCCTTTCTTCTTCTGTTAGTTCGCCGTTTTCTAAAGTGGCTTTAATTTCGTTTATTTCACTTTCTATCTTTTCGTTTGAAAATCCGTCTAACAATTCTGACGATGATTTCAAAGATGAACCACTTATCGTTTCTTCTGATTCTTCCGGTTGATTGTCTGATAGTTCTTCCCCTTCTTCTGTATCGGTTTCTAGTGTGGTTTCTTGCGGTTCTTCTTCCCCTTCTTCTATAGCTTCCCCTTCTTCTGTATCGGTTTCTAGTGTGGTTTCTTGCGGTTCTTCTGGCAACGTTTCGTCTAACGTTTCGTCTGGCGTTTCGTCTAACGTTTCGTCTGGCGTTTCGTCTGGCGTTTCGTCTGGCGTTTCGTCTGGCGTTTCGTCTACGATACCATCGACCATTTCTTTATTCTTTTTGTTCCAAACCGAACCATAATCAATAGAGATTTCTAGCCCGTATTTTTCGTTGATTTGTTCCAGTGCGGTTAACCGACATTTCATCATGTTATCAATGAAAGGGTATAAAATATCGTCCCCTTGGTCAACTTCCCCACTGGTTAACCGTTCGCGTTTCATGTTGAAATTTGCATCTAAACCTATTTCATTAAACAAACCTGCTTTAATGTATTGTTGGTATTCGATAAGGGATGTAATTGAACTACCTTGGCTATTCCCCGTTGTGTGGGTTTTAACCCCATCAAACATAGGTGAAGAACTTATAACGCTTATTTCACCGTTGATAAGGTTTTCAATGTATTTATCCGCACTTGCTTTTGTTTTGTCGTCGCTTGCACTTAACATAATTTGTAGTCGGTTACTGTAACCGTTTAGAACCATGTTAATATCGTTTTCAGTTAACAGGGAATTGTATTTATTGAATAGCGGTAATAGACCTATCAGGCTATCATCGTTATGAATTAAAACCCCGTCCTTTTTTATGTCTAGTGTTTTGTTGAATTTTAAAGCAACGTTGTTGATTGTAATTTTTGACGGGTTCCCATATACGTCCTGCTCCCCGCCTAATCCCCCGCCGAAAGCATAAAGTTCACCTTCAACTTCTGTTATGAAAGCGTAACCATTATTTTGTAAAAGTTTTTCAAGTTCGCGGTATGGGATGGTTTCAGGTAATCCAATATATTCAAACATTGAAAGCGTTTTAGCAAACAGATAACGGTTGTTCTGTAATACGTTCGCTTGTTTGTTTTTGAAATCATACATGGTTTATTTCCTATCAATTTTGTCTATTAGTTTTTCCATTGCGATTGTGTTTTCGTGCAACGTGTTTCTAAACTCGGTAATTATTTGTCCGTAGTATTTCACCATTTCCCTATTAGACCAAAACAACGCCGCACTAACAATAATAGGGAACCCCAACGTTTCAACCATTTCGCCGATTACTACTAAATCCATATTAACCCCGTTTACAAATTTTTAAAAAGTTGTTAACCGTGTCACCAACATCATTATTTTGGTAGAAAACTCGGTCTGTTTTAAAAAACCACAATACCCGTTCTTGCAACTTATTAACCGGATTGTATAGATTACGATTGTAATTTAGTTGGGGATTGAAGTCTAGGGAATATATTAAATCCGTTTCTCTTTCTTTTATTTCTGTTGTTTTAATATGTATGTAAGTGAAATAAATTCCGTTTATTTCTATTACTTCACATTGGAAAATAGAATCATCAAATTCTATAAAGTAAATTAACAGAATATCTTTAGGTTTATATTTAAAAGGTAAGTGCGGGTAAATATCTAGTTCCCATGCACCCCCTGTTATCATTTCTAGTTTAGGGTTATCAAATGCGAAATACTTATTTGATTTTTCCCCTTTACTAATTGAGGCGCAATACTCAACCGCAACTGTTAGTTTTGAATTGCCGTAATGGTATACATCAATAGTCCCTTGAGTCATTTTGGCAATATGTTTTAATCCCATTTCACCGAAATACGGGCAAAATTTAGAGACGGTATTACCTAGCATGTATACTTTAACATCGTCTCTTTTTCGGACTATTGTTGAAACCGTATTCATAAATAATACGAATTCATCTTGAAGGTATAAACGCCCTGTTAGAAATTCATCAAAAATTATTGTAGTAATGTTCGGGAATGAAGTCGATTTATCGTGTTCCCCGTCTGATAGAGCAAAAGTAAAACCGATTATATCTTGATCTGAATAAATTGTTTTGCCGTTATCATCGTAGTTACATAAGTAAAATTTCCCCGCCCAATAGTGAATGCCAGTAAACGCCCCTTTAGACATTTTTTCTACTTCTTGATTATCGTTTATACCAGAAAATAAACGTTGCGCTCTTCTACCTGTAATGTCTTCTTTCCATCGTCTCACATAACCGAATTGCGCCCCCGTTTCAAAGTAGTTTTTAAGGCTCTTTTTTAACATGGCGTAGGTTTTACCATTTGAACGTTCGCCAAAAATTATGTTATATGTTGCGTTTTTCTTATCTATTTTTGCTGTATTGTAAAAATTACTCATACGTGTTCAACCCCTTTATAAATATAACCTTTAGATAGATTTTGTAAAAATTCTTTATATTGATCTGCTACTTTTAAAGTGAAATCACAACTTTCTAAGTGTACGCTAGATAATGGGTTTACTGTTTCTTCATTTCCTAAATAATCTATGCACTTGAACTTTAATTCATCGTCAATATAGGTATGGGTCATTTTACCTGTTCTATCAGACGGAATATATAGAGAATCGTTGAATACAGAAAATACGTTTTCGGTATCCCCTGCTAGTTCGCGCATATAGTCTAACCCGTTTTGTTTGCTTAACCCTGCTACTGTTAACGATAGTTCATCCCCTTCTTGAGTTAGGTATCGTTTAGCCCCTAATGTTTTAAACCGTGTATAGGTGCCTTCAAAATCCCATACGCCTATTGTTTTAATGTGGCCCTGTTTCGTTTTAGGTGATAAAAGTTTACGATCAAATTTGTAATAATCGCACATAGTTTGCATTTTCAAAATTATTTGAGTATTGAACCAATCAATATAAGGTTTATATTTATAATAGTTAAGAAGTTTTAAACTATCTGTATCTGAATAAACGTAATCATCCCCCGCTGCAATGATTCCAGTCCATAAATTTTTGCGGGCATAAGCTGTAACCCATAAACCCCATGCGTAATATAGAAATCTGTTTTTACTTTCGTTGTAGTTGGTTATTTCTTCTTCTAAATCTACTTTTTCGGTTTCCCAACCGTCTGTATAAATTGCGTTATCTTTTACTATGTCTGTAACACTCATCCCATATATGGAATTTAGCATCCCTTTCGATAGCATGTATTCAACTTCCGAACCATCAACACCTTTAAGAATGGTTTTATCCTGATACAAATCTAATATTGATTTTATAATTGATCGCGGTAAATAGTTTTTATGGGCATAACGAACGTTTGCAACGGCTATCCCATCCCATGAATAAACCTGTTTCATTATTTCGTAGTCAACTTCTGTAAGGGTTACAGATAGAGAATCAGCGTTTACTATTCGACCGTTGTTTATAGTGGGGTTTGAAATTTCAAAACATTTTGATTCTGAAATATAGGTTTCTTGCGTTATTTTCCATTTCAAATCTGTAAATTTAACATCAAAAACAACCGCGTGTTTTTTGCATAGTTCGTCTAATTCATCTATTGATTTAACTTCTATTTCTTTAAAACGAGACATAGGGAATTTTTCAGAAACCATTACCGCCGGATAACTAGACGTAAAATCTATTGATGAAACGTCTTTTAAAGTTTGGCCGCTGTAATTGGCGTTCGCATGGGTGAACCCACCCATAAAAGCGCGTTTCAGTTGCACGTATGTTTTCGGGTCTATCGTCAAATCTTTCATAATTTGCCTATAGCGGTAATACTTCCCTTTACTACTTTTTCTGTGGTTTGTATCAGTAAAATAACATTCTTGTTTTACGTGTTTTCTAACCCTACCCGTATTTGTCATGGGTATTTTAACAACGTCCCCATATAGGTCTATTTGCTCGCTTATATATGCTGTGATTATTTCTATGTCATTATTAACATAGTCCATTTCTGGCCCTGTTAATGGTGTATGTGGCGTTCGTATTAGTGAATAGTCTAAATCCCCTACTAACTTTTTTATTTTATATTTAACTAGATTTTTAGCCGTATTAGATAATGAAAACCCGCTTAAAATATATGAACAACGAAACTCAATGCCATAATCGCATAACGCTTTTATTGGTTTCCTTTCTGCAACCGCGAAAACTTGTAACCATTTAAAGTATTTACGCATGAACTGGAATTCATAACCTAAATTATGAATGTAAATAACTAATCTTTTTTCTTCACTTAATCCGAACGTTTTTTGTAGTAGTTCGCAAACGTCTAAAAAATCTCCCCATTCACGGCCATAGTAAACCCCTTTATTATGGCCTAACCCTAACGCCCATATATACATAAAAGCGGCTTTATCATCCCCAACTTTAATACTACTGGTTTCAATATCGAACCCACATGGTAAATTTATATAACTAATTTTTTTATTTGTTTTTATTGTTTCGTATTCTAATTCGTCTAATAACCCAATTATTTCAGAATATTTAAACATCATAACCTGCTTTTAATTGGATGAATTTATTTTAAAGAATACCATCCCGTATTAGCCCATAACGGAACAGGTTCATCATACTCTTTTAATGCACCTGTTATCGATTTAACCATACCATCTAAATTATCCCCGCCTTGATCTAGGTTAATGTTGGAGTCTTTTACATACTGGTTTACCGCTTCCCAGATCTTTTGGTAGCCTATGGCGCTAGCCATGTCTTCAACTGTTCTTAAATACTGTTCAACTTTACTTGATAGTTCAAAGAACCTTGACGATTTAGCTTTAAGTTCTTTTAAGTTCTTATATTTAATACCAGTGTTAGCCGCCATTTCTTTTAAAACAGAACTAGCCCCCCGAACCGTTGAAGTTTCGCTATTGATAAACCTTCTTAACCTTGCTACTTCTGACTGAACTTCATTATACGTTTTACCCTCAACCCCAAACTTCCCTTTACCTTCTGCTATGTATGCCTGATAAGCGGGAGTTGATTTCAAGTTATTAGATTCTAATCGGGCTATTCTTTTGTTTGCTTTGCTTGCGAGTCGGGATGTTTCTTTTCTTAACTCCCTTATTTCTTCTTTCTTTTTCTCTACTGCTTTAACATCCTTTTTAAAAAATTCCGGTAGCGGTTTACTATCTTTATTAAACGTTTTTTTAGCCATTGGAAACCTGTTATATTTAACGGTAAGTGACTGTAAATTATAGTTTAAAACAACTAAAATTACAAGTTTAAATCAACTCAAAAAAGGTTCGTTTTACGGTTCGTTAAACGGTTCATTTCGGTTCGTCTGAAAGCTGGCATGGTTTTTGGTTGGAAAGATTTGTGCCAAGTTTGTACAGGGAAAAAATCGTGCCAAGTTTGTACAGGGAAAAAATCGTGCCAAGTTTGTACAGGGAAAAAATCGTGCCAAGTTTGTACAGGGAAAAAATCGTGCCAAGTTTGTACAGGG
>Ga0207995_100734_pt1 | contig 11030 bp, 17 predicted proteins | sample AntDeeMetag022AM_FD_184759 | JGI IMG/M metagenome (GOLD analysis project Ga0207995, IMG submission 184759) | Saline lake microbial communities from Deep Lake, Antarctica - Antarctic Deep Lake Metagenome 022AM (SPAdes) (version 2) | ecosystem: Environmental > Aquatic > Non-marine Saline and... | reverse complement strand
GAAGATCAACGGAGGAATCGACCACTGGCTCACCCTCGTCGGTGAGCCAGCGGTCTCGCCAAGGAACAACGCTGCCGAGAACGCGCTTCGTGAGCCGATTGTTCTCCGGAAAATCATCGGCACGCACCGCAACGACCGCGGGATGTTCGTTCACGAGACGTTGCTGTCCCTGCTGGCGACATCGCGCCAGCATGGCCGCAATCTCTACGAGGAGCGCAAGTGCATCGTCCGAGACAGCGAGATGATTTCACAAGGTCACGGCGTGCCAGCCGGTGAGCCCTCGGGGTAACCACATACTAACAATGTATCATAGCACTATCTACCATGTATATGGAACTCACTGATTGTGCGGTGTTCACATGTGGGGAGTGTGGTGCCTCTGCGCCATCGTTCGGGATTGAGTACGACATACTGGGGTACCCGATCTGTCCGGACTGTGGAACTGTGGACAGTCCGCTTACAGCCCCGCAAACAGACAGTGTACGACCCGCACCGACCGAGACTGCGCGTTCGTCACGCTGAGACTGCCACTCAGGCGTGACCACTCCTACCCCGGGTGTTTAGCTGTAATTGAGGGCGCTAAGCCCCCTTCCTCAGCGAGCACCGACCGAAGGGAAGGCGCGAGCAGGGAGGGGATACAGCGCCCGCACGAGTTGTTTGCACAGTGTCCGCCACATTTACTACTCTTCCGGTCGAGGAAGGTAGTACGAGACTCACCACGTCTCCGACAGTGTTCAAGCGTGGTTCGAAACGGCGAAGCCGTTTCGTCATCACGAAAGACGCGATGCGTCTTTCGAACGACGACAAGAAGCGCGCACTGTCGGTTGTGGCTGAGTGTCCATTCGGTAGGAGTGGGACACTCCGAACCACCCGTGAAGGGAAGTCGCCTGCGGAGTCTGGAACCGTCCCCAGAACGTTTCGCGTTCTGGTGTGCGAACGAATCGCAGAGCGATTCGTCAACGCTGTGCCCACGTCGGGTGCAAGTTTCGACGCCGAAACAGGAAGTCGTTCGAGAATCGAAGATTCTCGTGATCCCGAAAATCTCCGATTTTCGGACGACCCTGTCCTCAACAAGCGAGGGGCGAGTAGCCCCGAGCGCGGTAGGGCAGGGTAGTTCACTCGCTGGTGATGCTTTTCTCTTTGATATCGAGCACCCACAGTGCCCTGTCGAGCGTGCGGAGGCTCACGTCGTACTCGTTCGCTATCGCCCAGCACGCACCGAGATACAGCAGGTACTCGTCAACAGTGGGGTCGTCGGAAAGCTCTTGCCCGAGGTATCCCGTTTCCTGTAGTACATTCCATGCCCGTTCGTCGATAACGGTGAACCGGTTGGGGTTGATGAACAGGAGAATTGCTGAGGCAACAGAGCCTGTCTAAGAATTCCGCCCCGCCAGTCCTCTTGACGTCGGCTGAAGATACCGCTACACGCTTCGACAGATCGATTCGTCCGTCGACAAAAAAAGAGCCGAGTTCAGTTATCCGGCGATCCCGTCCGCCACGTCATGGCTGTCCGGCCCCTGGCCGGACCGCCACAGTTTCATTGCTTGGTCGTTGTAGCCCTGCTTCCACCCATTGCTGGTTTTGAGCGTCTGACTCGCTGGATCTGTCGTGTTCGCCTTCGTCGTCCGGAAGCTCCACCTCCTCCGGAGGTGTGGGCTTCCGGCCACGTTTCTTCTGGCCCATCTCTTCCTCTTCTCGTTCTCTCTGGTGGATTTTCTCGACTTGCTCTGCTTTGAGTTGCTGTTCCTCGGTGTCAAGTCGGTTCTTGGCCTCCTGCAGTCGATTCAGCCGATCTTCTTGCTCCCGGAGTTCCTCCGGGAGCTCGTCTCCACGCTGTTCCGGGCCGTATTCGTCATCTTCGGCCTCGTCGATCTCGGCGGCCTCATCGAGAATGTCCTGGATTTCGTCGGTGATCTGTTCACGAGTACGATTTTGGTCGAGTGCGGCGTCCCCCTGGACGCGACGGCCGTCCAGGGCGACTTCGCCCATCTCGGCCATTCCAGCTTCCCGACAGAGGCGAAGAATCTCGACGAAGAGCACGTTGCCGAGTGCGCGACCGTCCAGCGTTTCGTCCTGAAGAACCGTCTCCAGGGGTGCGTAGACGTCCATCGGGTTGATGATCGCGTAACTGTCCGTCGGGATGTGGAACAGTGCGTCGACCGCCTCCCCGCTTGCCTGTGCAGCCAGCCGCTCAGGTTCGACGATAGCGTTGAACCGCTCTGTGTCCACCCACTCTCCCGAGTAGGGATTCCTGAACGCCACTTCGGACTCGACCGCCCGTGGCAGGTCTCGGATTGCCTCTGCAAACGAGACGACCTCTGTTCCGCTGTGTCGCTCCTCATACCACGCTGGCAGCGTTGCGTCTGCTCGACCGTCGATACCCGCGAACACCGTCGTTGTTTCTGGACTTCCCATGTTGTTCACACAGTCTCGGGACATCCGCGCCTGCGCCCCTCGCAGGCGCAAATAAACTCGGTGCGGGTGCGGGAACCTCGTCCAGAATGGTTGGTCGATGCGACTACGCCTCGCTCGTCTGGAGCTCCTGGTACCGACTTCGAACCGTCTCAATCGAAACCTCTGGGGCCGCCGCAATTTCTTCCTGGGTCGTCAGCAACTCGTGCTCGATGACGGCGCTGTACAGACAGCCTGCAGCCACTCCTGATGGACTCCGGCCGTTCGCCAGCCCCATCGTCGACGGCCGCCATCGCGAGCTCGTGAGCACGGTGCTGGACGTGCGAGGAGAGGCCGCACTTCGTCGCAACCTTCGGGATGAGTGACTCCGGCTGGACGACCGGTGTCTCGAGGCCGAGCTCGACGTTCAGGACTTTGTAGGCGCGTTTCACCTGGGCTTCAGCGCACACCGACACCTCCGCGACCTCGCTGACCGAGACGGCGAATCCGGCACACCGACACGTTGCGTAGACCGCTGCTGCCGCCATCGATTCGATGGAACGACCGGTGATGAGGTCTGCCTGCTGAGCCTCGCGATAGGTCGTCGACGCCGACTCTCGGACGAATCGTGGGAGTTCAAGCGCGCTCACCATCCGGGCAATCTCCGAACACGCATGCGCGAGGTTCCGTTCGGCCTTCGAGCGCCACTGTGCACGCCGGTGCTGCGTTCGCTGTCGGTTGAGTCGCCGCTGCTTCTCCTCTGAGAGGATGTTCCCCTTTACGTCCCGGCTCCACCCGATTTCCGTCGAGAGCCCCCGGTCATGTCGTCCCTGTGTGAGTGGAGATCCGGTTCGCTTCTGCTCATCGTCGAAGCGGGCGCGCAGAGTCCCTGCGTGGTCGATGTGGCACTCCTCGATGATGAGGCCACAGACCGTGCAGCTCGTTTCCCCGCCCTCCGTTGCAACTGCGCCGTCGCACTCGGGGCACGTCGTCTCGGTAGGTGGTGTTTGACCGTCCTCTTCGTCGAAACTCCGTCCATAGATGGCTTCCTGGCTCATTCGTTAACCGAGACGACCTGTTCAGGCCGCCCCGCACCCGTCAGGGGCGGCCCAAAAAACTGCGGAAAACTACTGCGGAAAACGTTCGACCGCGCTATTCGGGGACGACGAGTGCCGTAGCTCGACGATTCACGCAGCAAGCAAGGACAGAGAGGTGCCCGTTCTAGGGACGCAATCGACCGGATCTAGATGGGTCACTCCGGAATCGAGGGAGATTCATCTTCCCAGCGAATCGAGTTCAGCGCCGATGGGAACTGCTGTAGCCGTTCCTCAAGGACAGAGAGTGGGTGTGCGTCGAGAAACGTCGCTGCATGCCGATCAACAGGAGCGGCTTCGTAATTGAGTTGGATGTGACAGGGACCGAGGTCTTGACAGTCGGCGTTCTGATGGAAGCCGAGTATGAGGTTCCGTTCCGACTCTATCCAGTTTATGCGGTAATACTCGTAGTTGACCTCACTCGGGTACCAGAAGCGAATTTCGAGTCGAGCGGTTTCGACAGCATAGGATTCACCCAGGAACGGTTCCGGGTCAACGGTCGCGATGACGTATCGAGGCCGTCGACGAGAGGGTCGGTAGCGAACGTTCCTACAGCCGGGTTGTTTCGCCACCCGATTATGTACCTCTTGGAGGAGTGTCCGCTGGAAATATCGATCGCGATCGGCGAGAAAGATCATCAGTACGAATTAGCTCGTTGCGCGGTCGGCGACGTCCGCCATTTGCTCACGAGCGGATTCGACGTCCGAGTACAACTCCAGCGCGTGCTTGAGGAGTTGTCGGTCAGATTCGTTCTCACGCCAGAATCCGATTACGTCACGGCGTTCACGGAGCTCAGCGCTCGATAGCTCGCCGTCGGCGAGCGACTGTTCCAGCTCTTCCCACGTTTCGAGACCGTACTTCTCCTGCCACTCTTCGATTTCTTCGGTGATTTCCGTTAGCTCATTGCGGAGTTCCTCACGCGAGTTCTCCTCGATGAGTGTCCGGATTTCGTGGAAGAGTAACTGGGTGTGGTCCGGTTGATAGAGCGTCGAGTCGCCAGCCTCGATACGGCGCAACTGCCCTTGGTTCACGAGATCTTTCACCTCCTCGTTCGTCGTACTCCACGCTGCGTCTGCTTGGTCGCTGATCCAATTGACCGACCGCGGTTCGCGAAGCGTTTCGGCGACGGAACGAATGCGCTCGCGCGCGCTCATCGATTCAGCCCAGGACTCGACACCGTCTTGGGAGGGTTCGGGCATCGTTACTTCCTCTACCGGATGTGTAGGGAGCACACTCTCATATATCTTTGTACCTCTCAGTATAATCGTGATCCAAGGCCGGTTCGGTCTCGAAAAGTTATCGGCGAAACCGACCGTTCGGCTGCGGGACCTGCCCCGCCATAATCTCGAGGTTCGTTCGCCGGAGATGCTTACAGCCCTGCTCGCCGAGGGCGTGGCCACGTCGACGCCAGTCGGGGCACGAGCAGTGAACCTGCTCGACATCGACCTGGTAGGTACTCCCGCTTTCACTCCGTACTTCGTAGACCGGCCCGTTTTCAGTGAACTGAACCTCCATATCCTCCGTCAGCGCTCGTCGCGTCCGTGGGTCGTCGATGGAGTAGCCGCCGTCGCTGAGCGATGTCGATGGCTCTGGCTTCGGACAGGGTGTTCGGAAGTGCTCCTCACGGTTTCGTTCTTGACCACAGTTCTGGCAGCGGTAGAACCGCGTTCGGTAGCTATCGCCGTCAGTGAGTTCGATATCGTACTTCGTCGGGCGCTTCCCGGGGATTCGTTCACTTACGAGGGTGAGTTCGTGACCGTTCGGGTTGCGACTCTCTAACTGGACCGGTTCTGGGGAGTTGTCGTCGAGACATATGGAAGAGACGCTGTTTCGCGCCTCGCCCCTCGGGGCGCGAAAAACCGCGGTCGCTGCTCGTTACTTCCGTGCTTGCGGATACGACGTGTCCCAGGGTCGCGGGATGTAGCCGTGCGCGTCGATTTTAGCGTGGGGGCTTCAAACCGCTCCCTGAAAGCTATCTAGGTAGTCAAGCACATAACGGGAAACTGGGAGGTAACGGTGGCGCGTGCGAGAAGCGGCTTTAGAGTACTCACGAGCGGTGGACCGAGACAGTGGACTGACGAGTAGCGTGAACTATTGCTCAGGTGTCGTTCGTGCTGTCGTACATTTGCTCGAACTTCTGTTCACCGCAAATCAGCTCATCAACGCCGTCGGTGAGCGTTACTTCGCCGAATACGGTGGCCTGGTAGTACGTGTAGAGGCCGTCTTGGCCACGTTCGGTGCGCTGTCGCTTTTCTACGAGGCCGACATCAACGAGCTTGTTGAGGTGGTAGTGAAGCGTGCTGTCGTCAATGTCCATTTCGGCTTCCAGTTCTGTCGGACTCATCTCTCCATTGTGGACAAGGCGGTAGAGGATTTCGTAGCGAGTCCGGTGTCCGACGGCAGCATGCATTGCGAGGTACTCCTCAAGACTGAGGATACTGTCCTCTGGGAGGAGGTCCGCTGGATCCTCGGGGAAGTCCCCACCGACTGATTGAGTCGGATTCGTTGCCATCGTACGACACGGTACGGGTGAGAGACTCTTAGGTTTTCTCAAGCCGAACTATCTCAAAAATTCCCGTCTTTATATGTCTATAGTCAATACTCGCGCTCATGACTACTGAGGTCTCGCGTGACCTGATCGTTGAACGGTTCGGTGATGTGACGTACAACCGGTTTCTCTTCTACATTATGGGGCCGTACAAGTCCTTCAATCTCAACTACGTATTGAGTGAGGAGGACCGCCGAGACATCGAGGTCGATGACTTGCCAGGCCCACTCCGTCGCCTGTTCCAGAACAAAGCAGAAATCGATGGCGCACAGGCACTATTACGGCGAGTGCAAGGCTCGCTTCGTGTGAATCCTGGGGTGAATGCGTTTCTGGCGCTCGACGTCGATGTCCCGACGAGCGAGGTAGACGCAGCGACACAAAGCATCGAGTTCACCCGGTGCAGCAATGCAACTGCGTTCGTGCTGCCGTTTCTCGGGCACAACTTTGGCGTTGGAGAGGAGGCGGGAAGCATCTTGGAAGCCTATCTGAGACACACAGCGATCGGTTGACTTTCGTTCACGAAGCCGACGTGACGAGTGCGATGATCCGTTCAGCACAGGTCCGCTGGGACTTGCGTGTCGAAACGTACGAGACCGAGACTGAGCTCGTCGATAAGCTCCGTCTGTTTGCGGGCGGGATTATGCACCGAGAACGCCGCGGGGAACTCGATTGACCCGAAGGACACAGCGACCCTATGCAGCCCACCACGCTCCACGCTCGGGGAACGATACTGACGATCGGCCCGTCAGCGCCACGGAGACGCGCCCCTCGTACCAGCTCTTCGAGACTTCCCTGAGCACGACACGCTCGCCTTCTTCCATCCACGGCGCTTCGCTCGCCTTCCAGACCGTTACCTTCGTTTTCCCACTCTCGTCTTCGAGCCGCCGTCGACGACCCGCTCGGCCAGCCGCCGACTGATTGCCGCCCGCGACCACCCCGGCAGCATCCTCGACAACCGCACCGCTTCGCTGTTCACCCACCCTAGCTCCATCTGGGAGATCTGTTCACGCGCATCCGCCCGTTCGGGGTCCTGCCACGGGTCCACTGCAGCCGCCCGCTCTCTGAACTCGTAACGCTGCTCGATGCTCATCTCCCGAACCATCGTCCTCGTTCGCGCTTCTCTATCGGAGGCCTGTCGCCGGTCAAACCGCGTCGACGTTCGCTCGACCTCCCACTCCCGCGCTTCCATCCGCTCTTCGGCTTCCAGTGTCAGCCCGTATCGCTTCGCATCTGGGTGGTTGGTTCCACCTTCGCTTGGATCTCCATCTCCACCGTGGGTCGCAGGCTCGCCTCACGCTCTGCCACCTCGTCGATGACTTCGAAGCCGTCTTCGTCGAATTCCGTTCGTTCAGTGGTCTCTACACCGCAACTTCATTACCGAATACGTTCTTACTAGACATTGGAGTCCTACTCCGAAGGCGCTTCACCGCGCCCGACACCGCGACCTCACTCGCGGTTGTCTTCTCACACCGACCATTTCTCGTAGCGGCGGCCAAAACGGTCGATGGATGCACGAAAACCAGTACGCGCGCCGTCTCGCTGTGGCCGTGTCGCCAGCGGAGTGAGTCGAGTCGGGTTTCGAGCGCCAGCGCAGAAACCGACCGACCAACCCGCTGGCGTGCCGACCTGGGCACGAACCCGGCCTCGGCGAACAGGACGGCGAGCGGACGGGCCGACGACGACGTGGGAGGCATCCAGGAGAGATAGTCAGAAGCCAAGGGTGATACTCTGAAGTATGATACTCTAACGTACGATTCTCAGAATAATCATTATCTAGGGTCACGAAGGATCGGTATGGCAACGTTCGTAAACCGGACGGAGGAACTTGCTCGGCTACGGGAGCTATATGCCTCTGAAGACGCCGAGCTTGCCGTCATCTATGGCCGGTGTCGACTCGGAAAGACGGCGCTCGTCAAAGAGTCGCTAGATTTGGCTGAGAATACGGTTGTCTACCAGGCCAGGCAGAAGACGAGCGCGCTGCAGCTCAAGCAGTTCATCGATGCCGCTGCAGAGTCGTTCCCCGGGATCACGCGGATCCGAGACGACTGGGAGGAGGTACTGCGATATCTTGCCGAGCAGGACGCCATCGTCGTTCTCGACGAGTTTCCGTATCTGGTCGAGCAGGAGGACAGTCTCCCCTCCGTTCTCCAGGCGTTGTTCGATCACGAGCTGGACGATTCCGCTGCGACCTTCGTCCTCGTCGGCTCGTCGATCAGCATGATGGAGGAAGCGGCATTGCTGGGAAACAGTCCGCTCTACGGTCGATCGTCGCTGAAGCTCGACGTCAGACAACTGCCGTTCTGTGCGGCGATGGAGTTCTTCAACGACGCATACACCCCGGACGAGCAAGTGTCGACGTGGGGCGTCTTTGGCGGTGTTCCCTACTACTTAGAGGAGGTTAGCCCGGATGCGACGCTGGGGGAGAACATCCAGCAGACGGTTCTCTCACAACACGGGACGCTCCATAACGAACCGGATTACGTCCTGCGGATGGAGCTAACTGAGCCGACCCGGTACTTCTCGATACTGGAAGCAATCGCTGGGGGGAGTACGAGCAGAAACGAGATCGCCGGCGAAACCGGAATCGAGTACAATCAGCTCTCGAAGTACCTCAACCGGCTGTCGCGACTCCGGCTCGTCGACCAGCATGTCCCCGTCACCGAGCGGAAAGAGCGGAGCAAGCGGAGTCGGTACCGTATTCGCGACCCGTTCTTCCGGTTCTGGTTCCACTTCGTCTACGGCACTGGCGAACAGTATGACGAAATCGGGGCGGAAGCCTACGAGGCGCTGATCAAGCCGGAACTGGCAGATTTCGTTAGTGAGGCGTTCGAGTCGCTCTGTTGTTCTGCACTTCGGACGTTCTATCCTGAACGGACGATTACGGAAACAGGCCAGTGGTGGTACAACGAACACGAGGTCGACGTTGTCGGTCTTACGGCTGGGGACACGCTGATCACTGGTGAGTGTAAGTTCCAGCAGTCGCCACTGGGCTATGACGCCCTAGCGAGGCTCGAAGATCACGTTTCTGAACTCCGATGGTCTCCGCGGAGTGGTGGTGAGCGAGTGGAGCAGTATGCACTTTTCTCACGAAACGGCTTCAAGCCGTCCGTAGAAGAAGCGTGCGAGCGCCGAGACGACCTTCGCCTGTTCACCGTTAGCGATGTCGTCTTGGCACTCTCGTCCTGAGGGGAACCCGAGCGAACGCGCTGCCGACGTTGAATTGGGAATTCGGATAAGGGGGCCCGAGAAAACCGCAGGGGACAGTATCCCCCGACGAGGCTGTCGAGCGATATACCGTTACTGGAGTTCGTTGACGAGCGCAGCAACCACATCGTCAACACGTTCTCCGGCAAGACGACCCTGCCAGAAGTCAATATCCCCGTGGTCGATCGATTGAACACCCCAGGGGGTGATCCGGCTTTCATCCGGCGTTCCACCACGAAGCCAACTGGTCTCGGGGATCGCGATGAGGCCGTCCATCCAGGACTTCGTCGTTAGGGTCACCACGAATATACTGCTCGCCGTGGAACGGACGGCCCTCAAGGTTCGAGAGAACGAGCCAGGGCCGAGCCTCTTCTCCGCCTTTGAACGGGTCGTCACCGTAGACGACGTCACCTCGCTCGAAGACAGGGAGGGTTTTCTCGTCGGTCACTGCTCGTTCTCCTGGTTCGGATGCGGCTCGTCGGACGCGTGCTCGCGCCACAACTCCTTGTCTTCCTCGCCAAGCCGATCATTGAACAGGGCAGTCGCCCGCTCGTAGCCACTGTATCTTTCGAGCCGCTCGGTATCATCGGCTATTGCCCAGTACGGAGGCTTATGCCTTACAAATCCGCGCTCCTTGAGCCGCGAGAGGACGGCGCTCACCGTATTCGGATTCATCCCGGTCGCTTCGGCGATCTCGTTGCGCTCGAACGCCCGGTCGTTGTTCCGGGCAAGGAACCGGAGAATCCGTTCGGCATTGGTCTGGCCGTTGTCGAACTCCGAGTTCTGCTCGAACGTCTCGATATCGATGGGCATAGTTCCAGTTTGGCGTTTGTAGTGTATGTATGTTTTCGTCGTTTGTAGCCCGCTGAACGACCCGATACGTGGACCCGGACTGCCGATACACAGGCTCGATCGGACGGTTTTGGGGCTGATTTGGCGACGATAGCCCCGCGTTCAGCTCATCGACGACGTAGTTCCTGAAGTGTCTCGTACTCCAGGGTGGGGACGTCGTCGCTCGGAAGGGGGTGAGGCCGTCGATCCAGCAGCTCGCCACACCATTCACAGCCGTGGAGGGTCCGGTCTCCGAGGCAGAGGACCGACTGCTCAGAGGGAGGGTGTCGGCACACCGTCGTTGGGAGTGTCTGCTGCAGTCGCTTGCCGAGTGTCGTTTTCACCGCACTGAGCACCATCTTCGTCGTGTTGTTGTCGACATCTGAATGCGCACCTCGCCCGTGAGGTGCGCGAAAAAATCGGTTGCGTAGCGCTCATCTGCTGATGCCCAGGACCACCCCGACCCAGCGAAATTCATCACGACGACAACCTCGAATGCGAGTATCAGGCGACAGTGCCGTTGAAGCGGATGTACATTCCTTCGCAGGACCCACTGCTCGAAGAGTAGTACGAGAATGTAGAGAATTCGGATTGGGCGGCGTCTACAGCCGCGCTAAACACATTCACTATGGATAGATTCTGAGTCGTGAGTGCCGAGGCCTTTCCTCCAGAAACAGACCGGTGAGCAGGTTCGATCGGTTCTGTGCGCTCCCGCAGTATCTGTATCCTACCGCCCCTAATGGCCAACTAGTAATTAGCACACACCGGCATAGTCGAATCATCTGGGTTGATGATATCCATTTTCAACCGGTTCACGGACTCAGCCGACACGGGAGCAGATTCCGACTCTTCAGGGGGCGACCCCGGCGATGCCGTCACCTGGGTGGTTCGATGGATTGTCCTGTATGGCGATCGGCGGGTGCTCGCACTCGTCACGACGATCGTCATTCTGGTGGCGCTAC
>Ga0207995_100728_pt1 | contig 11211 bp, 18 predicted proteins | sample AntDeeMetag022AM_FD_184759 | JGI IMG/M metagenome (GOLD analysis project Ga0207995, IMG submission 184759) | Saline lake microbial communities from Deep Lake, Antarctica - Antarctic Deep Lake Metagenome 022AM (SPAdes) (version 2) | ecosystem: Environmental > Aquatic > Non-marine Saline and... | reverse complement strand
TACTGAGTAAGCGAATGTATGATCGCACGCCCGACGATTTGGCCGACGATTTGATATCGCAGGTTATAGCACAGGAGGCACGCGACATGACCCACGAACTAGTAGATTGCGATCACGAAGGATTCAGTGTTTTTGTAACAGATGACTGTGTGTTCAATGGACCCGTGAAAGACTGGCTTGAAGAACAGGTTGGTGCGTATGGCAACTATTGGTGTTGGAAGTACGAATGGATGTCAGCAGGTAAACGCACCCACGAAGTATTTGTGATTAACGATCAACGCTGTCAGATAAGTGTAGTGTTTCGCGACGAGAAACATTATCTTATGTTCTTACTAAGATGGGGAGACCGTTGCGTCGGTCCTAACAATTAAATGCATTCTAATCAATTAACACATCGCGTAGATATTGTCGCGAGCTTTCCGATTGACGCAAAGGTTATTAGATGGTTCAATGAGACTGTTGGAGTAAAAGATCGTGATTGGACAGTTGAGTTTGCTGAGAGAAGTTATATGCCTTACGTGTTGGTAAGAACAAAGCATCAACAAGAGATGTTCGAGAATAGATGGGAAAGGTATTGTAACAGTTGGTTAAGCGAACATCAGCATTACCGCGTGGCCTAAACCGTACGCAACTAACCAAAAGACGCAGCCCATAATAGCCCAAAAGCGTACTATGGCCCTGACCCTAGGATGTTCGTTTAATCGGTACATTACGAAGATAAGAGCAGTGGCAAACATTCCAGTAAACAGCATAAAATTTCCTTGTATTAACTGGAATATTTAGTATAGATTTTCACTCCACAGTGTGCCACCGTTAGTTGTGTCGCCACCGCAGCGTCTAACAATCTGGCCGTTGGCTTCAGCAATCTTCCACGCTTCGGTGCGTGAATAGAACTTACCATACTGGTCAATGAATCCTTGCTCGTGAGGCTCTGAGCCTTTGACGCCCATATACTCTGCTTGTACACACATGTGCTGATCAAAGTGTCGTGCACCTACTAACATAGGGCCGTTCTCAAATCTATTGGCAGAACACACGATTCTGGCACCTTCTACAGCGGGGCCAGTGTCTAACTCGTCCTGTGTCAATTGTGGATAGTCTTCTTGTAATTGGCTGTAACTGTTAATATCGCTCATTTTCTTCTAGCTGCTTCTACTTTGGCTCGGTCCTGTCTATCAATCAAGTTAGTCTATTACTCACTGAGTTCTTTTTAAGTTTCTTTTTTCATACACAGAAAGTCCGTAGAAACACTTCCTGACGAGAAAGTGTTTCTACCCTCATTTGCTGTCTGTATAAACAGCTTTATCGATATCCCATACATCATCGAACGAGACTACATGCTCTTCTTGCGTCTCTATGTCACGCAACTCAAGCAACTGTTTTTCAACATCGCGACACTTAATTACTGCAATGCCTTCAACTGGCCCGGGTCCTGCTGCGGTTTGTCCAACCTGTAGGTTTTTTACAGGATTGCCGTCTTTGTCCAGCATCTTAGTGATGCGGTAACGGCAAGCCCAAGACTCGCCCGGAATAATATCCATCGGTGTCATTACTGTTTTAATCCTCTGTGCGGGCTTTCCACTCAGCTTCTGAATAACCAAGTTTGTAAGCACCTTTGCTCTCTGTAAACGTTGCGCCGTATGCGCGGGCAATCCGAGCATCCCAGATCATATCTGAAATACGTGCACAACTGCCTGGACCTTCCCAAAAAGTGTTAACGATGTCGTTAACGACATTCATTGGAACTCTAATAAATTTATCTTCGTTGCGCTGGCTCATTACCAGTTCTTGAAGCAGTTCAGGAACATATTCGTGTTCTGACAACGCAAACGGTCCTTCTACTGCATTGAGAGTATGCGGAGCATCTGTGCTTTGGTTGTCCCAAAATTCGTGAGCGTCTTGCTTGAGCTGGGTAAATTCGAACATACTATAGTGCCTCTCTGGTTTAGTTTACTTCAGTGTCTAAACAGTATACGCTCAGTCGCTTTAAGTGTCAACCACTGATTTACTACTAAATACATTGCAACATTTAAAAAGGAGATCTCCCATGAAACCGCTCAAGAGCATTGCAGTACAGCTAGAGGTAGGACAAGAGATTGAAGTAGGACCGAATAACAAAAGAGCAAAAATTACAAAGATTGAGTTTCATGAGAAATCGGGAGAGATCAATATTAACACGACACAGGGACCAAGACGTGCACTAACGTTTAAGTTGTGTGAAGACAGCGGCAAGGCAGGCGCGTCATCTAACCCTGCTGATAAATTTAGGTAACATAATTATGAAGATGAGCGAATTAGAAGATTCTATTGTGCAAGAGGGTGGACCAAGCCAAGGTTGGAAAGCATATTGTACCAATACCCCAAGAGACAAGATGAGCGCGAGCTGGGAGTCAGGGTGTGTTGCTCGCGGCCACCTTACCCGCAAAGACGATACATACGTAGACGGTGAGAAAATTACAGGCAAAAAAGCAAAGAGTACAGAACACGGCGGGCCTGTGCCGGACCACTCTTAAATTTACAAGAACCAAACTGGAGATACAATGCCTGATCTAGGACTGACACTCGAAGAATGTTTAACAGGTACTCTACTGCTAAGTGTGCCAGGCAAACCATCAGCAACGCACCCACTAGAAGAGTGTATAATTTACATCTACGAACATACTACTGAGCTAGGAGCACAGGGCGTAGTGATCAATCGGCACAGCGAATTAACAGTAGACACTCTACTAGAAAGAATGGACTACACCGCAGACAGCCTATCTCTGAGAGCGCCATTATACCACGGCGGCCATACCGAAGAGAACGGCGTAATAATGGTTCACACGTCGGAGTGGTACTCATCTAACACAAGACCAGTAACCAACGAAGTAAGTGTGAGTTCCGATACATTTATGTTAGAGAAGTTGATTGCCGGCAATGAGCCCGACGATTGGCTAATGTGCGCGGGCAAGTGCACATGGGAGCCAGGGCACTTAGAATTAGAAGTTATGAACAAACAATGGCTTACCCTACCGGCTGCAAATAATATAGTCTTTTCAAGTGCAACCGGCGAGAAGCAATGGCGTAAGGCGTTGGACACTTGCTCCAGGCAGGCAGTGGACCGTTGGTTTTAAAACCGAACAAGGAATAGTATATGAGCAGTCTGTATAAAGCTACAAACACGACAGGATACGAGCATCCGTTAGACCCTAATCTTCGAGGAGTCCATCATGCGATGTTGTACGATGCCGATGGTAGCCCTGCTGCCCTCCCCCAACTGAGTCAGGGCACAGTGATAGACAGTGGGTTTGTTGTTGCGGGAAGCGGTACTGGTATTGCTCTGGACAAAGATACTACCTATCAGATGGGAAGAACTGATCTGGGCACAGTAAGCGACACGTTAACTATTTTAGCAGCAGCAAACGGGTCAAACAAAAGTGCCATTGCTGCAATGACCTGGATTGAACAACGTTAGAATTCTAAGATACATTGGTTGACACGCACTACAAACAATGTTAGAATGTTGTTTGTAGTGCGAAACAGTCACACGATATTCGTATGGCTAATTATAGAGACAAGAAGAAGAGGAGATACACTGTGAGCGATGTGCTTTTACTTAATGCCAATGCACAGCCAGTGTCATATCTTCCACTAAGTGCAATAGGTTGGAAGGACGCTGTCACGTACATGTGGCTAGACAAATGCGTCGTACTAGAATGGTACGACGACTGGGTGGTTCACGCAGAGACTTGGGAGACAAAAGTCCCAGCGGTAATAATGCTGCGAGAAATGATGAAAACGAATATGAAGCCAAGGTTCTCAAAAGGGAATATCTTCCTTCGTGACTCGTATACTTGTCAGTATTGCGATATCGGACTAGTCCGTTCGCAGGCAACCCTGGACCACGTGTTGCCAACCAGCCGAGGCGGTCGCACTACTTGGGACAACATCGTGACGTCTTGCGGTCCTTGCAACCACAACAAGGGCAACAGCCTGTTACCTAAGCCTGCTAAAATGCCTTACAAGCCTGACTACTACGAGCTGGTGAATAAGCGTAAGAAGTTGGGTTGGGAAGTTCGTCACCCCGAGTGGCACACGTACCTGCAATAAAAAAGCCCCCGGGGAGGGGGCTTTACTCTATCTCTCTATACTCAAACTGTCTATAACGTTCCTTTTCAAGTACCCTCAAAATAGATCACTGTCCTTGTACCGTATTTACCAGTACGACTCCTAATTACGATAAATATCTTATACACGGAGCGCCCTATGAGAGCAACTGACATTATTAGAAGCATGCTGGACATAGTAGACGAGATATCAGACGAACCTGAAATCAAAGTAACTACTGATGTTGACCCAGAACAATTATACACCGATCCAGACAGCGAAGAGTCGAGGTTCAAGCAGATCCTTGCTCAGCTTATGCATCGCGACGATCCTAAACAACACGCAAACTCACCAAACGAAATTGTGTCAGACGTAGATTCTGTGACAACTTGCGCAGGCGGCGGCATAAATGGCTCTAAACATCCAGACGACATCAGAGTAAAGGACCCGAGACAAAATGGCTAAACAAGATACAGCAGACGTAATATATGTAGATGTCCCCACGTTTATAAGACTATTAGAACTTGCTCACGAAGACGTCGACAACGACATGGACCTGCACGATATTGCAGAGAAGATGATACAGTTGAGTCAAAAGCAGGTTGTTACTATGGCAGACTATGATGAGGTTGTGGGCTTTATGCAGAAGCAGGGCGACGACAGCGAAGATGGTTACGACAAAGAGATGGAAGCAATTCGTCGACTGGGAGGAATGAACCGTGGCAGCTAATGGCATTTCAACACTAGAGTTCAAACGTGCAAGACAGGAAGCAAAGTTAGATCTTGCAGCAACTAACAGAACAGCAACAGGGCGTCGCAACACCTACGACTTGAATCAGCTTCCTACAGTATACGCACCGGACAGCAACGACACAAATGATGTAATAGATAACGCAAACGCAGCTGGGCTAGTAACCGGCCGGCCGTGGACATAATAGGATAGACCATGAGAGCAAAAGAATTTACAATCAACGTTCCGATCAATATTAAGATCAACGGCGACGGCGAACCGGAGATTGACGTTAATGGTGAAGACGACGAAGAGCTTGATCAGAATCCTGTGATGATGTCGCCACAACAACAGGAACTCGAATTGAGGAAAGCTGAACAAGGAAAAACTAGTCCTTACATTGACGCAATGACAGACGAAGATCCGGACGTTGGAGACGAGGAAGAAGACACACAAGAAATCGGAGCAGCCGACCCCCAACGCCGTAGAACAAGGTAATAACCCACAGTGGCTGATAATTTTACACAGGACTTTAGAACACAACGTCGTAACTATGACGACGGCAGGACGCGAATTGACCGCCAAGTCGGTCGTTTGTGGTACAGTTCTGAAGACAGAACCATACGTGTCAGCGACGGCACAACACCAGGTGGTATTGTTATCGCTGGCGGTGGCAGTGGAGGCGGCGGCGGCCTCATAGCAGGCGATAACGTCAGCTTGCTAACCAACGATGCAAATTATGTAAGCGAAGGTGATAACCTAAGTGTATTCACAAACGACGCTGGGTTTGTAACATCAAGCTCAAACGTTAGCATATTCACTAACGATGCTTTGTATGTAAGCGAAGGTGACAATGTTAGCTTGCTGACCAACGATGCGAACTACACTAGCACAGGTGATAACCTAAGTGTATTCACAAACGACGTTGGCTTTGTAACATCTACAGCCAATCTAAGCACCTTTACTAATGACGCTGGATTTATTGCTCTTACTGATCTAAGTGCAGCCGGCGACCTAACCTACAATAATATCACAGGCGAGTTTGGTGTTACGACCTACAAAAGCGCAGACTTTGACACAGACCTAGGCACAAAGACCACAGACGACGTTAATGAAGGTATCGTAAATCTATACTTCACTGACGGCAGGGTCGATGCTAGGGTAGCAGACACTAGCATTAGTTCGTTACTTGATGTAGACAATAATCTAGTCACTAATCTAAACGAAGACAGTATCTTGATATATAATGCTAGTAACAATGAATTTGTAGCTGAAAGCTTCATAGCAGTGCTAGAGCGACTAAAGGCGGAACTAGAAGTGCAATACGACAGACTGGTAGACGAAGAAGGACCACTAACTTACATCGGCGAAGCTGAGCCAGGTACGGACAGAAACCTGGCTCTGTGGCGTATAAAAAGGGTGTCCGAAGCATCGGACGGCGACTTGGAAATCCTGTGGGCCGACGGCGCCGCAGCTTTCGACAAAGTCTGGGACGATAGAGCCACATATACCTATTCTTAGCATAAATAATACTATTAGCAACATATCTAAAGAGGAGCGAAAAATATGGCCCTAATTACAGATCCGGATCTACTGTCGCAAGGTACAACTACCGCAGCGACCGGTGTAACATTCGGAACCCCAACAGGATCAACTGTTGTAATTTCAGGTACAGGACTACCGGGATTAGCAGCAGGCGATTACTTTGAAATAAGAAGCGCAAACAGTCCTGAAAACAACGGCTTGTGGGTAGAAACAGGTGGTTCACCATCTACATCAAGCATTACAGCAGACAAGCTAGCAGGCGACAACGGAGCTACTCCAATAGCAGACGCTGTTTCAAGTGCTACAACATTCTTGCACGACGATACTGCATTGTCAGACGAGAAGTCTGTTTACCTTGACTACTACAACAGAAGCATTTGGCTGTTGAAGCAAGGCGAACTATCGAACGACGGTGTAACACTACAGGCACTGTATTCGTTTACCAAGGAAGAGTGGAAGAACGACGATGCACTTATTCCACACCCGTTCCCATTCACAGCGATTACGCCAGAGCAGTTCGAATTAACAGATAACTGGGCATTCTACACTGGTAACAACGGCGGCACTGATGCTGTTCAAGACGTTGAAACACGTAAGCTAGTACGAACAGGCGGATGGAGAGAGATTGGTACAGACGACGTACTCGACGCAGAGTACATCGGTGTTATCACACTTGGTCAGTTTGAAGACAACGCAAACGACACCGCATACTACCAGCAGGGCGCTGACCCAACTGATACTGGCGCAGCCGTAGACTTTACGTTCGCTGGTCCAGTAAACGAAGCTGTTCTGTCATACGACTATATTACAACAGATTCAGGCGACGGCTTCTCTATTACCTCAAACGTTATTACACGTACAACAGGTGACTGGGTTGCAGACGGTTACGTTGAAGGCGGCCAGATTTCTATTGTAACTTCGGATACTGTAGGCAACGTAGGCACATTTGACGTTACGTCAGTAACAACAACCGAACTAACTGTTGATACTGGCTTGACCAACGATGCTGACGACACTACCTTTACATCAGCAGCAAACAACAGAAACGTATTGAACATCTTCTTGCGTATCAGAGACGGCGACACCAACGGTAAGACGTTTGCTCAAGCAACGTTGGCGGACATCGGTGTTGTGGAAGTTGACAACAAAGTGTTCCGTTTCCCAGTAACCAACAGCACAGACCTAAAAGTTGCTGCAACTGATACAACCATTGCAAACAATTCTCCGTACACAGAGATTGAAATACGTTACTTCGACCAGTCGTTTACACGAGAAGTTGAAAGTGGTGTAGAGTCAAACTTTGGTATTGTAATTGATGTTGGTACGTTCTCAGGTGTTGATGGTAGTATTACATCAGCAGGCAGTGACTTGACCACAGTCGAAGCAAGCATTCCAATTGACGGTACCTACGACGGCGGTACCCTTACAATCTACGAAGGCACAACAGCAGTCGGCAATTATACAATTGGCACTGTCTCGTCGGCAGACACTGTTCCTATTACTACTACGTTCTCTGAGTCACTAACAAATGTTAGCTTCTCGCTACAACGTGCGTCGCCTGTTGTAGCAACAGCAGAACAGATCTACGAAAAAGTACAATACTCTCTGCGTCAAGCAAGCGACATTGATCAAACAGATCAGACAGTAGTTGGTAACACAGCAGACGGTCTACTAAGATTCGTAGGTGACACACTAGAAGCAGGCCAAGCTATTCCGCTTAACCCTAACGGCGGCGGCAGTGGTGTTAACATCCAAGGCTTCTCATCTAATGACACTAACAGAATCACACTGTATGACAACACTGGTGCAACTAGATCGTTCCCATTCGTTGCTGCTGGTACTATCAACTTCAACAACAACCTGCAAAACGACACAGATGCAAGGTTCTGGATGTTCTACAGATATACTGTTAGAACTGCCGCAACCAACGCAGTTGATGCAAGTGTATCAGGTAGAACGGTTACGTTTACTACTACTTCAGGAGCAGTTGATTTGCCAGTATTGGTTGCAAACCAATACATTAACGTAGGTGGTTATACAGCAGACAGCAGACTTAACGGTATCTACCGTGTAGTAACGTTTACTGATCAGAACACCGGCGGATTTACTGCATACAAGATTAACCTGCCTGACAACGCTGCTCTTACATCTGAGCTAGGCACAGGCGGCTCAGTGTTTGTTGATGAAAATCCAATTGATTCGCCAGATGCTATCATTGTTAGAAATAACAGCGGCGCACAGATTACTGGCACAATCGCTGGCGCAGCGACGTTTGCATTCGACTACGACTATGACAACAACGACCAAGGTGAGCGAGTAGCTGCCCAAGGTGACGCTGCTATCATAATCAGAGCGATTGGATTTAGTACAGCACAGTTTGTTGAAACAACTGGTACTATAACACGAGCAACAGGACAATCGTTCTCGTTGGTATCAGCACTGGAAAGAAACTACTTGAACGCAGCATAACAGCTAGCACTAACGTAGACGCAAGAAGCCCAAGTCTTAACAACGCTTGGGCTTTTTGCTATAAATATCAGTAACAACAAGGAGCAGCAATGAATCTTTCTCTAAAACAAGCAGCAGACATTTTATCGATCAGTGGTGACGAACTGATGTACCTTAACCAAACAAAAAGAATAGAAGCAGGGGTAGACCAAGACTCTATGGCGTGGCAGTTTAAGTTTGACGATGTTATTAAACTTAAAGAAGAACTTGACCGTGAAGTAGTTGAAAAGGCCGAGGCCGAAGCAGCAGAAGAAAAAGAATGACAGTAAAGATAGCAGGCCAGTGGGAGCGTGGCTGGAGAGCTCCGCTAGAAGAATTCAGCGACTGGTTACACCCTCTAAAGGAATTTAACGTAAACGAATTTTATATGTGTCCAGTAACCGGTATAGACAAGTCTCGTGTTATTGAACATCGCAACTTAGACGACGTATTTGCTGAAGATCCAGATCTTCAGAGAGTATACATAGACGAGTCTGCAACAATAGAGCTACCTGACTTTGAACATCCAGTAGACTGCATTTATGTGCTGGGCAGGACAGGGTATAGTCCGTACATAACACAAAAGCGCGAAGGCGACTTGGCTGTTAAGATTCCCAGTGCTGCTAACAGCGGCGGCTTCTGGGGACACCAAGCAGCTATGTTAGTTCTTTATGACAGGTTCTTAAAAGGACAATAAGATATGGCAGTAATAATCACCGACAACAGAACCAGACCAACACAAGCAGATACTACAACAGGATGGACCTCGTCGTCAGGTGTAGCCGTATTTACATCAGCTCCTGCCCCTGCTGAGGCAACAGGGTGTCTTGGTGTGCAGGTGTCAAATTCAACAGAGAACTCGTATTTTAGTCAAACAGCAGCAAACTTAACTGACACCCTTGTCTATTGTTGGCTACTGCCAGGCGGCGTACTTGAAACGGTTGTAGGGGGCGGCGTGCAGATTTACCTAGGCGACGGCACCAACAACCGAGGGTACCACATTGGTGGATCTAACGGTGCTGGCTTTAGGCACGATGCCGGACCAGTGGTGTGGCAGTGTTTCGTTGTAGATACCGGTAACTTGCCAGCTAATACGTCACAGTTCGGCGGCGGCGCTCCTAACTTTGGCGCTATAACACGAGTTGGAAACGTATTTACAACTCTGGCTAAGTCAGTTGGTAACCAGGAAAACTGTTTCATTGACATCATTGCATACGGCAACGGTGGGTTGACTATCACCGGTGGCGGCACAGGCACCGAAGGAAAGTTTCTTGAAATAGCAACAGCAGACCGATCAGAAGCCAATCTAACAGCATACGGTATATGTCGAGAACTAGGGTCAGGTCTGTTTGGGCTGCAAGGGCCTCTCACGTTTGGTAGCACAGGCACCGGCAGCGTTGACTTTGAAGACACTGGTCTTACTGTGGTTTTTGAAGATCGTAACATAGGAACAAACAAATACGGTATTACGATTGCAGGCGGCACAGGCAACACCACCGTTATATTTGGAAACAGGGACGGCGTAGGCCTAGGGTCACAGGGCGTTAACTTTGTTTGTCCCACTGGCGTAGGCGCGTTCTGGAATGCTAGTGACACAGACATTAACCTACTAGGCTTGTACGGTGGCTCGCTGGCTGGATTTAACAACGGTGTTACATTTACAAGCAGCGCCACAACCGGTCCTAATCACGAGATCTTCTCAACAGCGTTTAGGCAGTGCGGGTTAATAACTGTAGGAACAACAGAATTCAGAAATAACTCGATTACAGGCAGTGTAGCAACAAGTGCAGTACTCCTCGAAACTACATCTATAGTAAGCGATCTAGTGTTTACTTCAGCCGGCACTGGTCACGCGATAACAATTGAAACACCCGGCACCTACGATTTCACAGACTTTACATACGAAGGGTACGCAGCAACAGACGGCTCTACCGGCAACGAATCATTCTATAATAACAGTGGCGGTGCAGTTACGATTAATGTATCAGGAGGTGATACTCCTACCGTAAGGAACGGTGCTGGAGCAACCACCACAGTCAACAACAACATTAGTATCACAGTAACTAACCTAAAAGACAATACCGAAGTTAGAATATACGAATCTAGTTCGCTGGACGACACTCCTCCATATACAGCACCAATACAAGTCGACGGCATTGAAAACGCAACAGACGGAACAACTAACAACAGAAGTTTTACGTTCTCAATAGCAGCTGGTCTAGGTATTACTGTTAGAACATTTAATGAGCAATGGATAGCCGACGACATTAGTCTTACGCCAACGGCCTCTCAGGATGTACAGGTTGCTCAACGAGCCGATAGAGTTTTTAGGAACCCTAGCTAACAGCATAAATACATTTAAC
>Ga0207995_100724_pt1 | contig 11249 bp, 15 predicted proteins | sample AntDeeMetag022AM_FD_184759 | JGI IMG/M metagenome (GOLD analysis project Ga0207995, IMG submission 184759) | Saline lake microbial communities from Deep Lake, Antarctica - Antarctic Deep Lake Metagenome 022AM (SPAdes) (version 2) | ecosystem: Environmental > Aquatic > Non-marine Saline and... | reverse complement strand
GGCGAACCAATCCTTTGTGCCCATTTTCCCCATCATACCCATTAGGCATAGACGGCCACGGCTGGGACAAGGCCCAAACATAAAATTTGATGTCATCAATACTAAACTTACTCATAGATTATCTGTGTTACTGCGCTTGCTTTTCTTGTTGCTCCTTTTGGAGTTGCTCGGCATCCGTAATCGCGGCTGGGCCACTGATCACTGATGGGCGCTGCTGTTTATTAGTACCCATAGCTAATAGCTCACTAAACGTAAGGGTTGCTATGGGCTCTAAAAACGATTGGTTGATCGGCAATTCTGATGGGGCATCCGTATTTCCGGGGTAGGTGTCGGTGGCGGTAATAGTTTTAGGGTAGGCTACATAGTGCAGCGTAGCATTTACCCCTTCGGGAACATAAATGCGCTGGGTCCTTTCATTAATAGAAAACCCTTTATAGTCACTTCCATAGAGGGCGCTCTCAGCTTGGTACCGTATCGACTCGATGGACATATTATTCTCCGGGGTTACTTCAAAATCTTCCCCATCAAGGGTAATCGTCAACATCCCCCCATAGATACGCTCTTGGAACATATCGCCGGGAAAGTCATGGTAGCTTAATTCAAAGGGGGTGGATAAAGGCACCAACTCTTTGGTCTTAATAAATTCTGCTATACTATTGGCTGCCCCGTTTTTTACAAACAGTAACAACGCCATATTCATCGCACGGGTCACACGTCCGGTGGCGTGCAGCTTCTGACGTATATTTTCGTTCATAGCCTGTGCGACCACGCTATTATCAAGGCGATCTAACACCTCATCTCTTAATGTGGATATGTTAATATTAGCCATATTGCCTTTTGATTATTCTTGCGTAGATTGTTGCAGATTAGCATACTCATTGGACAAAAGTCCGTGAAACTGTGCGGCGGCATTGTCGCGGATCGTTACTCCACTTACATGGTAGGCCACAATCTGTGCGGCGCGTTGGGCATCCTGTGTCCCTAATGAGGTATCGGTGGTTTCATAATTATTTAGGGTAGGTTTGGTGGGCTCGGGTACATAATCAATACTTGCATTATCGATACCGTTTGCAAAAAGGTCAAGCCCGTTAATGTCAACAGAGAACAGTGGATTGCCCTCCTGTACACTATTGGTTCCACTCCCTGCCACGCTGCTATAATTACTCGCTTCATACGGATACATATAGCGCCCGTCCAGTTTAAGGCGGATAATACCGGCGTCCCCGCGGCCCACAAACAGATCATCAGGCAAAGGATACTTGGATGTCGTTCCTTGCAACGGGGTTCCGGAAAGAACAGTATCCTCTTGTTTCACAAGCCTGCGAATAGGAACATCTGTTGCAACCGAAAGTACGGCCACATAGCTAAGAGAAAGCTTCTCCTGTAATGCGACAGCAGCGTCGGGCCACGCCGCTGTATCACGAAGCTCGCGAGATACAATGTCTAAAAAATCATCATAATTCATAATAATAAACTAAAAAAGTTTTGGCCTATAAACAATTTTTTGCAGTGGTTACATATCAAGCGAACCAGCTACCATCGCATCATCAATTTTGGAAGCCCTTTCTGACTTCGGTTTCCACATTTCATCGTCCTTAAACCGTCCATAATCACTAAGCTCAGGCTTCCGCTCCTCAGTGGTCGAAAGCTCAGCAGGGCTGGGGGCTCCCAGAATAAAATACTTGGTCTTATCAAAGGCATGATCAGGTATGTGGGGGCCACGCTTAATATCCTCGGGGTTGTTGGTGGCATCTACTAAGCTCTCAAGCTCGTCCGTGGTAGGCTCACACAGATGAACAATCGTAGAAGGTCCATTGGGAGTCTTAGATTTATAGGTTGCAAACTGCAAGCTGGGCGGGCGCTCCAATACCCCCGTTTTTTCATCCATCTTGTAATCCAGGGCATTGGCCACCGACATAGCCCCCAGTATGCGATCCGTGTTACATTTGGCCAAACGCAAGCCATACTCGTTCCAAAAAATATCATTAAGGGTCACATCATGGCTTCGTATAGAGTACCGAGATTTCTTATGCCAGGAGTCATGGCCGGCAATGATATATTGTGGTTTGCGACCACCTGTCCACCGTGCGTGTGGGCCCCCGACGATATGCTCATAAATATCTTCGGCATGATCATCAAACCCTTTCCCGGACTCATAGTAATCACTAATCTGTATAATCTGCCCGTTCGGCTTTTTCACGTACAGGCTAAACGAACATGGGCTGGCCGTGCCGGGGTCAAGCGCGCCGAGCAAAAGCCAATGATCGGGTATCACTCCATCAAATTCTTCCAATACATCGTCCATATCTACTTCATGTACAGGGTTGACAATCGCATATTTCAGCCCCCCAAACGCATAGGGATCACCCTCTACGTAGGCCGTGCGGTAAGGTTCAGGGTACCGTTTCAAAGAAGCAATATACTCGGGATTCTCTTCCATGCCGATCTTATTGTCGCGCCAGTTCCCAAACGTGAAATTAAAATCATCGGGATCTTCAATCATCTCCGTATGCTCATATTCCTCCCCGTCATCACCAATCTTCATCGTCGTCTTGGTCTCAAACTCATCGGTGTCCACTTCGGGCTGCCGAGGGTGGCTGCACCCTTCATAAAAATGAGACACTAAATAATTATGCCCTACGCCGCCCCAGTTAGCTGAGTAAAGCGTCTTGGGAATATAAAAATATCGTTGTAATAGTTTTTTGTAGCGATCTCTGTCAGCGGCATTGTCAGCGGCGCGCATCTTAATCTTCACTTTCTCCCGGCTTGCAATAGCATGAGGGGAAGCACCGGCAAGGCCAGAAAAAAACTTGAGCTCAAAGGGCGTAAAGTTCTGAGCTTCCTCAATACATACAATATCATAACGCTTACCATTTTCGCTGTGGATGTCAGAGGGGCGACTAATCTGTTGCACGCGCAATATAGAACCCGTCTCTTCAAACACAAACTGCTTATCATTTTGTATCCATCGCACCAACCCCGCATCAATAAAATCACTCATCTCAGATTTTATGGGCTCAATATGTAAATCCTTTAAAGAGAAATATTCCCGCGCGTAAATGATACCCGTAAGGGGTTTGTCTATCAACATTGTGCAGTTAAGGGCGCGGAGCAGCCAACTCTTACCCGAGTACTTAGTGCCAATATAGGCGTTCACGGTCGTCTCCGAGACGGGAAGCATCATCTTCCACGCCTGCATTTGTTGCTCTTGGGGCCAATATGGAAATTGTAAATCACTCATTGATATATATTCTTATACGTTGGCTTTCTCCTTATTGACAAATGGGTCAATGTCACCCATGTACTCCGAAAATATATCCTCGGGCTTGTTTTCGTCTATTTTAAAATCCATATACCGGTAGGTGGTCGAGATGTCAGCGTGGCCCAACTCTTTCTGGACCATACGCATCACATCATAATTCTCCCCATCTACCTGCTTGTTCTTCTCAGAGTAGTAGCGATACATACGATCAGCAAACGTCTTGCGCATGCTGTGTGTGCCAATACGCGCCGTGTCAATACCTGCTGCCTCGGCGGCCTTATTAATAATGTTCCATACGTGGGAGGGCGTAACATGGCCTCCTTTGCGCGATCGAAACAAGAAGCTCAGATCATGCACTTCATCGCTATGAGCCCTTAACACCTCCACCCACTTAGCTACAGCGGCACGCGCCGGGGCAAACAATCGCTTGTTGCGGGAACGCGCATTGCCTTTCAGGTGCTTAGGTTCACGGATAATCTCCTTTTTAACCTCCCCGTTAAACATCACGTCTTTTATGCGCAGCGTCACAATCTCATTCACACGATACCCCGTAGAAATACCAATCCAAATAATCGCTCGATTACGCAGCGACCACTTGCCGTCCATAACGCCTGTAATAAGTGGAACTTCTTTTTTTGTCAATGGCCTACAAATGCCCATAGCTTCGTTGTTTAGTCGTTATCGTTATCCACACCCACACCCAGCAGTTCATCGTACTCAGCAGGCAGCTTGGAGCGGTCAGGCGCTGTTATGCTTACACTCCGGTTGTCAATATCGTTGTTAATCTGAACTTCTTTGTGCCGTTGGGCTCCGGTCACCTTCGCCATCTTCTCCGCAGAGTCATTCATCTCACGCAACCAGCGTGGGTCAGCCGGGGTGTGGTTGGTCTCTACTTTGCGGGACTCCACCTGACCATGCTCATTCTCAAATTCGGTAACCTTTTCCTGTGACCCTTTGGATTCATTGAACTGCGTGGCTCCCTGCTCCCAGGTGTAGCGCAACTTGGCTACCACTTCTTGGCGTATGATACCCAAATCTTCGCTTCGTTCCGAAAGGCTTATCTTCTCAATAGCTTCTATATCGGTTTCAATAGCCGCTATCGAGCGGTTTGTCTCTTTGGCTATGCGCTCGGTCGCAAAACCCAGCAGCATATAATCCAATACTTCATGCTGGGGGCCTGTTATATCATCGGCGCGGGTTACATCCTCGCTACCAGGCCCAGGCTCTAATTTGGATTTTCGGTGGGTATATCTGTTCAAAGCAATAGGGTATGAATATTAGATTTACCCTAAGATAACAAATTTTTAGCATTGATGGTAGATCTAACTATCCATAGAGTAGCTCAACATCGCTATATTTCTTTTCGGCATAGGCTACCTCGTGCTTATTTAGCACATGCTTGGCTTCATTTAAAAATTCATAATCCTTACTTAGATGAAACATCGCCGTATCATAGGCGAAGTGGCCCATCATGTTTTGCTGATCGTCAAACAAATAGGACGCATTCATCGTAGGACAAGAAACACGTGCATTGGGGAAGCAGTTGTGAAGGTCGATTATGAAAGATAATTTTAACATAGTGATCGTTTTTTAGGTTAAAGGCTAGAACGGCGTGGTATCCACGTACTCCTGCTGGGTTTGCTTATTAGGGTCAGGGTCAAGTCTTGCATATCTCTTCAAAACCCCTGTGCCGGTGTAATAACAATGCTTTTTCAAATCATATCGCAGGTAGGTTTTACCTTTCTCCCCCGCCCACGAAGGTTTATATTTTTGTTGAATAAAAAAGGTTTCATTCCCTTCCAGTTCGACTCCATCCACATTCTTAAGGTCTGAGTGTGGCCGCCAAACAGAACTCATCATAAAACCCCTGCGGCTCCACGTTTGGCCTCCTGCCACCTCCCGAAATGTTGCTGGTGGATAGTACCGAACACCGTTTTGTTCTCGCATTTTCTGATCCCTTGCATGGGTTATAACGCAAATATGCCAGTCATTAACGTGTGATATAACCCGTAGCTTTTTCAAAGCATCTTCTAAATACAGATCATCCCTGTTGTTATGACTTGACATATCATGGTTAAGGTCATTCCAGGGGTCAATAGTTAGGGTATGAATCTTCATATCATAAACACGCTCTATCATTTCACAGCTGGCAATAATATCATCTAAATTCATTGATTTTAAGCCGGGATCAATAATTATAAAATGTTCGTTCACAAAATCCATTGCCTTCTTTAGAGACTCTTTATTCATCTTATTATTATACCGATCATAGAAATCAGACCCTGCGACCATCTCAACAAGCTTTATAAAAACATCCGTTGCAGATCCTGTTTCGGGTGAAAAGACAACGTGCTTCATGTCATAGCGAAATGAGAAGTTTTTTAAGAAGTCAAACCATATCTGCGACTTGCCAGAAAAAGATGGCCCATAAATGTAGGTTGTGTATCCTAAATACATATTGTAAAGTTCGTCTATGTCAGGATAACCCGTTTTATACCCCTGCTCTATACCCGTCTCAAACTTTGCCATAATTTCATCCTTTGTATCTTCTAAGGACCAGTATATTTTATCAAACTGCTCTTCTATCCGTGTTTGCGAAAGAAGTGACTCCTCCTGTTTTTTCTTTAAGGGGAAGTCCATTCCATTATCCAGTCCATCCTCAACAGCTTGTTGGTTTGTCTGAAAATTACCGGGATCTATTTTGCGAGCCTCATTGTCAAGAATGCGCTTAGCCTCTTGATAGTCAACTCTTCCACCAGCAACCCATCCACCAGCCAGCCGTGCGGCCTTCAAAATGTTGTTGTGGCGCTCACCCATGATTGAATTGCGTATAAAGTTAGCTGCTTTATTCAGCAGGGCGTAGTTCGTCGATCCCGAAACTTTTTCAGATGCTTTTTGGATGTTCTTGGCCCTTTTTTCTTTGAATACTATCGCATCCTCATTGTAAACCAACTCCTGATCGTAGCTATAAAAGCAAGCCCTGGATATATCCTTACACGCAGAATCAACATCAGGATACCGTTCATCTATAGCATACCAATACTGTTTGAATTCTTTATCGCTTTCTACTTTGGGTATCCGGACCAATGCTTTCCACCCCATGCCACGGGTTGAGGTGAAGTAGGAAAGGATATATTTATCATTATCCAGTATTGTTTTAATCTTTTGACGTTCGGCGTTTGTTTCACAATCAAAATCCAAAACTACTAATCCTGATGCCTTTTGAAGTGCTTTGTTTTTCCTTTTCTCAAATTTGCCACCAAAAATAACAACTGGTAATGACAGCTTCATCTTATACTGTTTCTCTACATCACTCTCACTACGTATCTTTTCTATATCATGGGTGTCCTTGTTTTTGAAATGAGACAGAACCTGTGATAGTGGAACATATTTACAATTATCCGGTTCAGTCACACTTGGATTTACGGTCACTATTGTATTTATCATAATCCCCAATTCATTTTAGATTCGCCGCTAGTGTTTCCTCTTTCAAATTCTTTCTGAATATATTCATCTTCCCATGACCGATTATTAAAAAAGGTCAAAGGGTTCTTCCGGTATTCACTATCTGGCTGGTAGGATTTATATTTTGGTATAAACTCCATAACTTTTTTTTGATCAGTTTCAGATAAGGCTTTCCACTTCTTCTTAGATTTCTTCTTGCCGATCTTTTTATCATACAGATCCCAGAATTGATCAAACGATATAGGGCTTTTCTTATCATTCTTATCATTCTTATCATTATTGTCTGTGTTGCTTGCCTGTTGCTTGCCTGTTGCTTGCCTGTTGCTTGCCTGTTGCTTTTCATTTTCACCTTGTTGGTAAGTCTCCCAGTTACATATACTTACGATAGAATAATGGCTGTTGCTTTGGATGTTAATATTTTTCATCCCTTTTAATTTTTGCATTCTATCATATAACGTACTCGGACTCATTTCCAATTCTTCAGCAACAGTTTTTCTACCAAAAATAAATTGACCTGGTAAAACTTTAACTTCTGCTTCCCCCCTTCCAGTAGAAATACCAACCCAATTTTTTTTATGATTCGCCCTACATAGACAATATATCCATAACTTCAAAAGACCTTTATTTAAAAATACCCTGCTATCTAATATTTTACGATGCAGCTTTACCCATCCTAAATTATCCATTATCAGATCCCTCGAGCTCATCAATGCGATTGCAAACACCTCTTCTTAGGCGGTCCTTATCACATATCGTTATGAACCACCTCAGATAATCGAGGTCGTCCACCTCGTAGGTATGGCGGCCCTTATACTTACCGAAGGGTATATACGTGCTCGGGGCATCCTTGGGCACGTACTTGATGTACTTGCCACAATCTTTACACGTTGCCCTTATATGTATGCTACCATCCTTAAATTCCTGTTTTGTTTTATGATAGTTATCTACACTTCCGCAGTTGCTGCATATAACTTTTTCCATATTTTATACGGTTATTTAAAATTACTGTTTTAATAAAAAAGCCCATTTGAAGAGGCAGCTGGCAGTGTGGAAATTTTCACGATACGGGAGTGAATGCCGTTACTGCCTCTTCAAATAGGCTTATGTATCGTATTTAGGCTTTCCACGGCCTTCAATAAATAAAAGAACTATTAGTGGCGACGACCAGAATCGAACTGGCAACCTCCGGGTTATGAGCCCAGTGTGCAGCCGTTACACCACGTCGCACACCAATATAGTGAAACATTCGGAACCTCACAAAATGCTTCTGTGCAACCCTATTTTTAAAATTCTATAGCGCCCTCAATTAACTGCTCAATTTCTTCAACACTCTCTTTGACGCTCCATTTGCTCCCGCCCTGCAGTTGAATGTTAGTAAACCCCGCATGGTTGATGTGCATTAACTGAATATGGGCAATATTGACAGAGACGGGGCTCCAATCAGACGCCTGCATATCTTCCGGGCTTGCCTGAATGTTGAGTTTTTCAAAATCAGGCTGGCTATCGGTGGCAAATGATGCTGTTAATCGTATGAATTTGGTCATAATATATTCACTTATTTAAAATATATTCAATGTCCGAATCATTAATGCGATGCCAGTGCCAGGTAATATTTTCTTCATACTTTTGAAGTAAATCCTCAAAATTAGCCTCCTCTGATCTATCCTCCTCATTTTTAGGGTCCACTTGTAGGTATATATATTTAGGTATATTCTTCATTGTCTTTTTGTTTTTTTAAAGTGTCTGTTAGTTTCCGCTATCACAAACCTATCTGAACATTTATTTAAATCTGTTAACACAGTAATGGTCATTTCTTTATAATAGAAAGCGCTATAATAACGATACTGTTTACCTTTGTTAAAAATCCGGCCTCCTCGGACAACATTTAATACTATATTAAGTGCATCTTGATCCGATAAATCAGTTCTATTTCCAATAATGAATTTACCTGCCATGATGTTGTTGTTTGGTTTTTTCCGGCATTCATATCTTGTATTTTTTAAGAATCTTCATCAGAAGCCTCCTCAGACCCCAATGGTGGAAGATGATCCCACCTACCAAGGCCCAACGCCTCCCTACGCACATCAACCAACTGATCATGGGACTCCACATGCGCATACCACCGCACACTCATCGGCTCATCAGACAAACGACCCCGTGCCAGCACTCCATAGAACCACCCACAGTAGATCATCGCAAAACCTATAAAATACCAAGGCTCCATTATTATAAAACGATCAATAAACCCATATAATGGATACCAACCCATCATCTCCGGAGTCACCACCATTATCAACCCTCCCCAAAAACCCACCTCGGCCAACCAAAACATCACCACCTGGCCCGCGGGGGTGTCTTTTAACCTCTCATATAACATATCCGCCTCTTATTTGTTAATGTTCCCTCCTAAGATACACATCTCTCTACTTATATGCAATACCTCATATTCATTATAATTCCCCGCGTGTAGATCCCCATATTATATCTGAACCCCCCATCCCCCACTACTGCCCCAACAACACCGCCCCATAATATTACGCCCCTATATAGGGAGTCTGGCCGCAAATAAACGATGGTCTAAGCATTCTAATAGGTCACCCAATAGGAACCCCAATAGGACCCCTAATGCAGAGTAGAGGAGATAAGAGTAGAACTAAGGTTCAATACTCAAACAACAGTTAGGAATACCCCCATAACCACCCTGGGTAAATACATATACCCCGGTGGGGTTATCCTCTACAAGAGGGGTGGTTGCGTGCGGAGCGGTATTATCGGGCAGAGTAGGGTCCCATATATATATATTAGGTGCGCCCCGGATTTTCGACCAGGCCGGGGGTCGATCGCATTGGTTTAGGGTCCCTTTTCTTGATGCCAGCGAGCGCTTAATGATGAACCCAGCAGCAGCCCACCCCCGCTGTTTTAATAGGGTAGGAGGGGTATTTTAGATCCACTTTACATAATATAAATTATACGACAAATATATCAAACAAATGTGTGCCTGTGACTTCACAAATGTATAGGGGTTTCCTGTTGCGCAAATGGGGTTGCTTGGTAGGATCCAAATCCAACCGGCCGGCTGCATTATATAGCCATTTCTATACAGTTGTGGGCAGTGCTGAAATCTTGGCAATACCTCGTATAATAGAGCTGTGTACTGATTGGGGGCGAACCTTAGGTATTGCCAAGATTTTTAAAGCTCTTAGAAGCCAAATATAGGCACAATATTGTGCTGCATTTTCGATATCGGGTACTATACCACCCAAAATGCCCTTGAAGCCTCTGGCTGCTATACATTCCTATGAACATAGGCTAATCGCTGTTTAAAGCGTTCCCCGCAGTAAATTCACTTAATTTTGTAAATATTTATACGGCCAAAACGCTGTAAGGGTCAATTACTTTTGTCTTTCTTGTTAATATTGACACATATATGTATGAACAGGCCAAATTTGTGTACTTTCTAAGCTATACAGGTGTGAACGTTCTTAACAATGTAAAATGGTGTAAAAACTATTATAATAGTAGAGTTTATACGGGTTTAAATATCGGTATAATAAGAGGCTAAATCTGTGCTTCAGTGCTCCGAAAGGAGATACTATTGTAATAGTTTTTCATACAGAATTGCATGTTTTCGATGGGAAACCACTCCGCTTCAAAATAACGGTCTAAAAAGGTATAAATCTAATTATCTCTTATTCATATACACCCCTTTTTCTGCATAGGTAGGTTGTTATATCGAGAAAAAGGGGTAGTATATAATAACGTACTGTATAAAACGAAACAAAAGCAGCAGTGTACTACAAAGTAATATGCACAATTCATACATATCTATGCACCAACTTATAAATAATCATACAGGGACAATAATAGATCAGCAGCAGAAAGTTATACGGGTATTGTTATTCGCACAGGCTCACACATATATGTGAAGTTTATTTATACTACTCTTTTAAAAGTACTTTAGATTGATGCAGACACATAATCAGTACACTATAATATGTATTTCTTTCTTGATCGGTAAGGTTATACGTACTATTTTACAGACAGACGGAATTAACTAAAAACAATTATTATGAATGATTTAAAACAGCAATTGCTTGACAATATCATCACCATAGTCACCAAAATAGAGGAAGAAAATGACCTATTCGATATTTTAAATTCCGCTCTTGATATTGAATATACGATTGATGGAAGGGGGCAATATATAGGAGCTAAAATAACGGTAGCAACCGGCGGACCTCATATTGAGATTAACACCCGCTATAATAAGGTTATTGGCTATTGGGGAATAGACAAAATAGAACGATCCTATGATGATAATATAGGATTATATGACTACATGGAGGAAGCGATTCCAGCCACATAATAACGCGGAACCTGACCCACCGCGCAGATAAAAAATGTGGCTAAGGCTTTGAATGGCTTTAGCTTCTTAGACCAACCACTAACTAACCACTAACCAAAAAAAACCAATATTATGAAAAAAATAATAAATAATTGTAAATATGACACTGACAAAGCA
>Ga0207995_100722_pt1 | contig 11276 bp, 4 predicted proteins | sample AntDeeMetag022AM_FD_184759 | JGI IMG/M metagenome (GOLD analysis project Ga0207995, IMG submission 184759) | Saline lake microbial communities from Deep Lake, Antarctica - Antarctic Deep Lake Metagenome 022AM (SPAdes) (version 2) | ecosystem: Environmental > Aquatic > Non-marine Saline and... | reverse complement strand
GGGTAAGCGACCTTACCCGTGAGGGACGCTTTAGCGTCCCTCACGGGTAAGCGACCTTACCCGTGAGGGACGCTTTAGCGTCCCTCACGGGTAAGCGACCTCGCGGGACCCGTGAGGGGGGCAGGAGAGCGAACCTACAAAAATCCGAGCGTCGGATTTTTGCGTCCGCAAAAATCCTAGCGCTTATTACGCTTTAGCGTCCCTCACGGGTAAGCGACCTTATTACGCTTTAGCTTACCTCCCCCCTGCGGGGGGGGGGGGTAAGCGACCCCCTCACGGGGACCCCCCTACGGGGGCCCGTGAGGGGGGCAGGAGACCTCATATATAAGGGAGGGGGACCTATAAAACATCGTCAATAGAAATTTATTAGATAAAGATTTTATCCCCGAAGGGGGAAAACTTCGACTTAGTTACCGCGAGAAAAAGTAGGATTATCGTAGGGAGATCGTTAATAGTGCCAAACGGCAGTCAAGGTTCACCCCATAATATATTAGGGGGGGGGAACCTTCACTTAGTGTGTAATTTCTTAGAAGGGCCTCATCCCTCTAAAAGACCAGCTTTTAGAGGGATGAGGCCCTTCTAAGAAACCGAGCGGAGCGCGTGCTTCCATATTGTTTACGGACAATCCTAGGGCTTAAGTAGCGTGACCGCGGATCCCTTATATATATATGGGGTTAAGCAATGCACTCGCACATAAATAAAAAAAAGGAAAAAAATTAGAAGTTCATTTCAGCTAATTGAACTTTTTCAAATTGTTTTTTCTTAAGAACTAATAAAACTTGTGCTAATAATACAAAAACAAAGAAAACTAATAATCCTTGAATACGAGCAGGGTTTTGTAGAACAATTTCTACATCTTTTTGACCAAATCCACCAACATTAGGATTTGAAGTTAAAGGTTGATCCGCCGCTAATACTTGTCCTTCTTTAACAATTAATTCAGGACCTGGTGGAATTTTTTCAGTAATTGTTTCACCATTAGCTTTTTCAATATTAACTAAATAACCACCTTTTTTCTCATTAGCAATTGCAATAGATACTATTTTTCCTGGAGCTGGAGTGTTATAAACCGTGTTATTAGATTTTGAACCATCTGGGTAAAGTTGACCACGTCCACGGTTAGCACCTAAATAGATAGGGTATTTTAAATAAGATACATTTTTATTTTTAGCTGGATCCGGAGAAAGAATAGGTACAATTAAATCACTATATGTTTTTCCAGGTAAAGGTCCAACTACAAGAATGTTTTTCTTGTCGGGACTATAAGGTTGGTAATAAACATTACCAACTTTTTTCTTCATTTCTTCTGGAATACGATCCGCAGGTGCTAATTCAAAACCTTCTGGAAGAATTAAAACAAAACCTACATTTAAATCACCTTTTTTACCTTTAGCATTTACTTGTTTAGATGATTTATCGTATGGAATTTCAACAGCAGCTTCAAAAACTGTATCTGGTAAAACCGCTTGAGGTACTTCAATTTCAGCTGGTTTTTGAGCCAAGTGACAGTTAGCACAAACAATACGACCTGTAGCTTCACGAGGATTTTCGTAGTTTTGTTGTGCAAAAATAGGATAAGCTTGTGCATTAGGCGTAGCCACAATTAATAAACCGGTAATTACCGTAAAAAAGAATTTTTTAAAACTCACAATTATTTTTAAAATGACCTTTGGCCTTATAACAAATAGAAAAGATATATATCTTGGTTCCCTATATAAATAAGGGAACCACACCTTCCTACCTCTTCAGGAGTAAGTTACAGCGCCCCAAACCCGTCCCCCGCAGGGGGGGGGCCGCCCTCACGGGTATTTTTTATATGTGATATGTCTAATAGAACTATCTTATTCAATTTTCCAGAATCTAAGCATCTTTAAAAAAATAGTGTTTGGTTTTTCTATATTTGTATGTATCTTGTTCTAAATATTATTAGAATCATTCCATTTATTTTTTAGATTTAGTCTTATCAAAAAGTATTTTAACATAAAATAGTAAATACTACAATTCGATTTTGTTGTTCATTCTGTTATAAACTCTTTTAGTTTAATCCCCGTACGGGGTTCAAAATTTTGAACTATAGTCCGTACTCCGCAGGGGGAGAAGGTCCTGGCAGGTCGCCTCCCTGACGGGTTTGCGTCTCTCCCCCCTACGGGGGGGGCAAACCCGTCCCGCCAGGGGCGGGGGAGGCGCTAGGAATTCGCGATCGCGACCCTCCCCCCGTAGGGGGGGGGGCTAATTCCGACAGAGGTCGCGTACCCCCCCCCGCAGGGGGGAGGTACGCTAAAGTGCGAAGCGTCAGGTCGCTTCCCTCACGGGGTCGGAGCGCCCCTCACGGGTCCCTTCGACCCCGTGAGGGGCGCTCCGAGTCTATTCGCGAGTAAAGGGACCCGTGAGGGTCGCGCCGCCCCCCTCACGGGCCCCCCTCACGGGGAGGGGGGCGCAACCCTCACGGGGAGGGGGGCGCAACCCTCACGGGTCCCTTCGACAAGTCGCAGATCTTCGAGGACGGCCCCCCTCCTCTTTAGGAGGAGGGGGGGCCGTCCTCGAAGATCTGCGAGTTCTCGAAGGGATTTACGCGCCTCCCTCCCCGTGAGGGGGGCGCGTCCCCCGCCCCTGGCGGGACGGGTCCCTTCGACAAGCGTCCCTCACGGGTACCTTCGACAAGCGTCCCTCACGGGTACCCGTGAGGGACGCTGCATTGCCTTAAAGCAACCCCCCCGCAGGGGGAAGGCCCCCCCTAAAGGGGAGGGCAGCGACCTCCTTAATAAGTACTAAATTTGCTAAATGCTATGAAGCAGTGTATGGAAAAGAATTCTTCCCGGCGTTGTAGACATATACTGCTGAGTTAATTGTGAAGTAGGATTAAAATGACGAATATAATTATATGATAGTTCTTGCCAATGTCCTAGACTAGAAAGTCGTATTTCAAGAGGTTCTTCTTGATCATTACCGTTTTCAATTAATCCAGCCCATTTTACCCAAACAATTGCATGTAAATCTATTTTTTGTAAATTATAAGCATAAAGTACTTTTTGGAAATCGTTAAAAAATAGACCCGAACCACGTAAGAAAGAAAGTGTACCTTTATTCGAATTAGTTGTTAAATAATAACAACCTAAAACCATATCTTGACTAGGAATAGACAAAGGATCTCCTGTTGCAGGCGAAAGTAGATTATTACGAGACAACATAAGTTTCCAAGCTTCTGCACGAGCTTCTATAGTGATAGGAACATGAACAGCCATTTGATCTCCATCAAAATCAGCATTAAAAGATGAACATACTAAGGGATGCAATAAAATTGCACGCCCTTCCACTAATTTGGGAACAAATGCTTGGAATCCTAAACGATGTAATGTAGGCGCACGATTTAATAATACTGGGGAAACTTGCATAATTTCACGTAAAAGTTCTAAAGCTAATGGACGATTAGTTTTAATCAAAGCTTTAGCTCCGACTACTGTTTTAGCGTAGTTTTTGTTTAATATTGTTTTTAATAAAAAAGGTAAATATAATTCTAAAGCCATTTCTAATGGTATACCACATTCATAAAGTTTTAATTTAGGTCCTACGACAATAACTGAACGTCCCGAATAATCGACCCTTTTACCCAGTAGAAATTGTCTAAAACGACCTTGTTTACCTTTTAAAATGTCGGATAACGATTTTAAAGCGCGCCCACGCGAATCTTTTTCGCCACCACTTTGTCCATTTTGTATTAAATTGTCTACTGCTTCCTGCAATAAACGTTGCGCATATTTCATTTCATATGAATGACTTGTAGCTGGATCTTTTAAAAATTTTTTTAAACGATCATTTCTATAAATAACTCGTTGATAAAATCTATTTAAATCTGAGGCTGCAATTTGCCCCCCCATTTTAACAATAGGTCTTAAATCAGGTGGTAAAACAGGTAAAACCGTCAAAATCATGGAAGATGGATCTGAATCTTTTCTAAATAATTTTCTAACTAATTTAGTCCGACGAATTAATAAATCACGTTTTTTACACAATTCTTTCATTTCGATTTGTGAACTTTTATCATAGATAAAAATCTTAATATGCTTTTTTAGTCTAAAAATCGATTTATTTAAAATATACAATAATAACCTATTTTGTTTATCTAATTTTTTCATTTCACTAAAAGTTAACTCATTTAAAAGTTGTTGTACTATACCAGGACCTGAAAAAAAAGAATTATTAATCAACACACCATATGGGGCGCCCCCCCTAAAGGGGAGGGCGCCTGACGGTGTTTTCTTTTTTGATAAACTCGTGGTTTGATTGGGTTGCGCAAAGGTCGCAGAACCCCCCCTAAAGGGGAGGGCGGCGTTCGAATCATAATTAGGCGGAATTGGGCGTACGCCGCCCTCCCCTTTAGGGGGGGCCCCCCCTAAAGGGGAGGGCGGCCAAATACGACCCAATTCTGCGGTAGGATTAGTCCCCCCTTCGGGGGGACTAATCCTACCCTTACCGGCTTCGCGCGCCAACACCATAGATTTTTTATCATACGTTTGAGAATGAAATGCTGTCGAAGAAATACGATCTTTATACGCAAAAATAGGTTGATCTTTAGAATTAGAAGATGACAGGTGAGTAACTCCACCAGGCTTAGCACCTGTATTATACAATAAAAAGATTTCCCAATCTTTCCCTTCATTTACCCTACTACCCCAACGTTCACGATGAGATAATGTATATACATTATTATATAAACGTTTTCTTTGCGTATATGACACGTTAGCTGCCGCTTTAAGCGCCTGTGCTCCCTCCCCCCCTAAATATGGGGGGGACGGTCCCCCCCCTTCGGGGGAGAGGGCGCCCGCCCGGGCTTCGAACAAAGTTCCACTTTTATATTCTTTATCGAAGAAATTTCTATCGAAATTTCTTCTAGAAACTCGGAGATTCAAAGATTTTGAATCTCCGAGTTTAGAATTTGAAAATTCTGGGGACTCACCTCTAATAAATAGAGGGATAAGAGCATCGTTAACTTCCTTGCGCATAGATGGAGATAGGAATTCTCTCATAGAGTAACTTTCAAATTGACGCGATAGTGTATTCGTTTGTTTGCCGCCCTCACGGGCCCTCCCCATTATTGTGGGTGGGTGGCCTTTAGAATCGTCAGTTTTAACACTGAACTTGTCTTTTATCGAAGAAAATTCAATAGAATTTTCTTCGAGAAAACTCGAATCTTTTCCCCCCTTATATATATAAGGGGGGAAAAATTCGACTTTTGCATTTAAATAGTCAATAGGTACATTTCTTTCAAACGCATTAATGTCGAAAACGTTTTCCCCTCCTTTTTTCTGAATTGGATATTTGCCATTATTTAACGTATATAAATCAAAGTAAGGTTGGTTTAATCGTCTCACCTGCAAAGGTAGTCTTTTGTTCATATCTATTAATAAATTTTTAGATATTATAACTAAACCTAGTTTATAATTGAACTTTGATTTATTCAATTGTATAAAAGAGGGTCCCTCTGATGAGAGGTGACCCTCTTTCTTTTTGTCCGAAACAAAGTTTCGGAGAAAAAGAGCGGATTTCTTTCTACGGAGTACATCAGTGCGTAGCTTAGGCGAATCTAAAAGTGCACCTCCCCCCCCTAAATATGGGGGGGACGTATATATAGGTCCCCCCCTAAAGGGGAGGGCGCCCGGCCGCTGACTCGATTGACTTTTTGAATTATTGTTAGCGGGTGCGCCTATTGAAGAGACTACTCCCTGTTCGCTTAAGGGCGCCGTCGAAATGTTTTTTTTACTATCTAATGATACAATTCTACTATGTCGAGTCATTTGAAAAATTTTGCCCATAACTAAAGACGCCATAAACCCATTTTCGGCTAATAAATCCACAAGTGAAAAAATGTCTAAACTCAAAAAATCCGTCATTTCTCCTGCTTTTTTATCCATAAGTTGTGCGATACTATAAGGTATCGGAATATCTGTATAATAAAAAATAGACATTGGAGGGTTTAATGCTGCTGGCGTCCCCCGCCCCTGGCGGAATATATGGGACTCCGCCGAGCTTTGTGCTGTTTTAAGCGTATAATTTTTTGTATTTTGGAAATGGAGATCAAATATAGGTTGCTTTATATTTTGTATGGTAAGTAATACATTTTTTTTAAAAAAAATTTTAACTACTTTAATAATACTTTTTAAATATTTTATCGTCGTTTTACTTGCATATATTTTATTTCTTTTATAATAATGAAAGAATAGATTCAAATTGTTTGACGTTATATGTTGGGTTGTCCCTTCCATTTTTGGGTGCGTTAAAAAATACGATAGAGTTTTATACATTGCTTTTAGATAAGCTTTTTTATAAATATTTTGCCATGTTTTTACAATAGAATTCATGACAATTTTTTTATGCAGCATGCGTTGAAGAGAAGATTTAATATACAAATTAATACTACTTTTTTTAGTAATATTATTAATGATAAGCGAAGGTCCTACTTTACTTCTATCTACTGCAGTTAAATGTGTATAACTATTATTACTATTTAATTTTCCTTCCCCTTTCTCTTCACGGGGCTGGGTTCCCTGTACAAATTCTTTGTTAACGTCGAGTTGTGTATTTTCACTTAAAATAGATTTATCGAATTCATCAGGTTGTACTTTATCTCTATTTAAGAGACTATGTATATGTATATGTATATGTGTTTCACTGAATGTTTTTTGTATTAACATACTTTGTAAATGAAAAGTATTCTCCTTAAAAAAGCTATTAATTAACTCATTATAAATAAGACTCAATTGTAAAATTGAAAGAAATTGTGTTAATTCCTTACGGGTTTCGTTCCGCCAGAGGCGGGCGAGCAAGATAGAAAACCTTATAGAAGAACTAGCTGATATGACAGAACCTACTGGGTTCTGTTGCTGCATGAAATGAGACGAGTTTTCCACTTTGATAGGTTTCTGCAACAAATTAAGAATTTTCGATGTTTTCTTAAGGGCCGCCCTCACGGGTTTAGAGCTGCCCTCCCCTTTAGGGGGGGCCTGCGTTTGGTGGACCGGCCGGCCTGGAGCTCTTTGCTCTCCGCTAAAAATTGATCCTCTCTCCCCAATATATAAAGGGGGGGGGGTTAACTTATTATCTTTTAATAACAGATTAATATTAATATCCCCTTGCGCGAAGCCTTCTGCCCCCCCAATATTTATTGGGGAGGAGCGCCAATTTTTAATTGTATTAATACGTTTCTTTTTAGAATCTAAAAAAGTAGCTATAGGAATACTTTCACGGTCAGGTATTGAATTCCCTTTATCGGGTCCACCCCTTGATATATTGGGGTGGACCTGTGAGGGGGACGTAGCTGAAGTTCCATTTTTCACATTTGAAATGGATATCCCGTCAGAGATATATTGGGGGGCATTTTTAGCTTTAGACCATGAGGCATAAATTTTTGATGGAGAATCCAAATCGAATCCTGATGTTTTATAGGTTTGTAAAGCGCTAGCTGCTGAATCGGAATGTTCTATAGTAAATGTCTCTGAACAATAGGTTATTGATTGTAAATGACGTTTTTTTATATCTAATAAAATAGATAAATAACTAGGGGTTCCTTTTAAAAACCAGACGTGAGTAACAGGTGATATTAATTTAATATAACCTAATTGATAACGACGAATGACAGACCAAGTATATTCAACATCACAATCAGGACAAAATTTACGAAGTTTACGTTTTGTTTTCTTTTCCCCGACAGAGGAAATTTTGTCGCCCTCCCCCCCTGCGGGGGGGGTTTTTAGTCCAAAAGTTAATTCACTTAAAGATTTTTTGGGTTGGAGATTATCTTCCGTAACGTTAGATTTGGATAAATCTTTTCTATCTGTTTCTCGAAGGGAATATTTTGCAGTTTTATCTATTTTACCACAAGAACATTCAAAATCTTTAAGAGGTCCAAATATTCTTTCACAAAATAACCCCCCTTTTTGGGGTTTAAAAGTTTTATGATGTAAAGTATTTGCATTTAATACTTCGCCATAAATTTTACCATTCGGTAAAGTTTTTTCCGCCCATTGCAATATTCTTAACGGAGAAGCTATTCCTATTGTGATTAGTTTGACTTCTGTAAATTTAGAATAAGATGTATATAATCTTTTTTGAAAATCATAGGAGCGCTGGCCCGAGGAGCTCCCGCTTCCCCGCCCCATATATATGGGGCGGGCTATTTTATTATGCCCATTAGAGATCGTATATTTTTTTTGTACAGGAGAGTCTATACTACGATCTTCTTTAGTACTACGTACTGTAGACAAATTCTTAAATTCTGTGCTCTGTTTTAATTCATTTTTTAAGTTTGTCCCCCTTAAATATGAGGGGGCCCGGCCCCATAAATATGGGCCGCCTTTAGCTTTAGTAAGTAGGACACCGGGGCTACTGACAGCATATTTTTTTAGTATACTACTTCTTTTTAAATTTACGTTTTTATGCACAAGTGCAATAAAAGGAATAGACAAACGTACCCCACAAGAATTGCAAGAATTGCAAGAATTGCAAGAATTGCAAGAATTGCAAGAATTGCAAGAATTGCAAGAATTGAAAGAATTCATGGTTGATTTCTCTTTTTTTAATAAGGCTATTTATTTTTAAATTTAGGGTACTCGCGAATAGACTCGCAGCGCCCCTCACGGGGTCGAAGGGACCCGTGAGGGTCCCTTCGAGCAACTCGCAGATCTTCGACCCCCCTTTTTAGAAAAGGGGGTTCGAAGTCTGCGACTTGTTCCCCGCCCCTGGCGGGCCCCTTATATATGGGGGTGGAGATGTTCGCGCCCCCCTCACGGGGAGGCCCGTGAGGGCGGCGCGAACATCCTCCGGACGACCCTATATTTATAGGGCCGTCCTGGAAGCAACTCGCAGATATTGAGTACGGCCCCCCTCCTCCTAAAGAGGAGGGGGGCCGTACTCGAAGTCTGCGACTTGCGTCGGAATTGTCCGCCTCCCCCCTGCGGGGGGGGGGCGGACAATTCCGACACCCCGTGAGGGGCGCTCCGAGTCTATTCGCGAGTAAAGGATAGCAAAAAGTCGAATATTTTCAATATCTTCGATATTGAAAATATTCGAGTTTTATCGAAGAAAATTATATATGTCCGCGTTTTTCGACGAAAAACGCGGAGATCTCGAAGAAAATCGAAGATTTTCTTCGATATAATTTTCTTCGATAAAAGACTGGCGAGTACCAGTCTTAAGCTACAACACCACTTAAGTGTAAAGTTTATATTATAGAGCGTTACCACGAGGTAAAACTTCTTCAGGTAAAGTTAATTTTTCATGTGGTTGGTCTTGAGCAGCCATCCAAGCACGAATACCTTCATTAAGAAGAATGTTTTTAGTGTAGAATGTTTCGAACTCAGGATCTTCAGCAGCACGGATTTCTTGTGATACGAAGTCATAAGCACGTAAGTTTAAAGCTAAACCTACTACACCTAAAGCACTCATCCAAAGACCTGTAACAGGTACAAATAACATAAAGAAGTGTAACCAACGTTTGTTAGAGAAAGCTACACCGAAAATTTGTGACCAGAAACGGTTTGCAGTAACCATTGAATAAGTTTCTTCAGCTTGAGTTGGGTTAAAAGCACGGAAAGTGTTAGCACCATCACCATCTTCGAATAAAGTGTTTTCTACAGTAGCACCGTGGATAGCACATAATAAGGCTGCACCTAAAACACCAGCAACACCCATCATGTGGAATGGGTTAAGTGTCCAGTTCATACTGTTATGTATGAGCTCTTTATCTCATACACTTCTTGTTACCAAGAAGTATCGGACTATATCATAATCCTTTAACGAAGAAATTTATCCGCCGGCCGCCGCGGATACCCGTCCCGCCAGGGGCGGGGGAGGCCCTAAGGCAGGGCGAGGGGGGGAGGCGGATAAATTACACCCAAGGGGGTTTTTCAACCACGGAATAAAATTTTATTAATAAAAAATTTTATCTTCGGGTGATTTTTCACTTCGACGTTAATTCAATTTTTAAAGGATCCTGGGAACTCGTGGAGGTTTAACCTCTAGTCTCTGCACCTTCTTATCAGAAGAATAAAAGAACATAAAAATAAATAAATAATCGGTCGTCCCTCCTCTTTTTTTTTGGAGGGAACCCCCGGGGAGGAGACCTATAGTTCTTTTCTAAATTTACCTTCGTTATCACGCTTATAATTTAAAGACTTAGTTTTTTGTGCTTCGTGCCCACAGCATGGTAACCCATTTCTACATCGTTTATAGTTTCTTGCTGTAGTATCGTAAACTACATTATGTTTGTTACATTTGATTGTAAAACGAGAATCAATATTTTCATAGGAGCCGTTTACGATGGAATGATTTTTACTATAAACTAAGTCTTCAAAATTTGCTCTGTTTTTTTTTCACGTGATGAAGAACTACGTTTTATTCTATCTTCTACTGATAAGCTTGGCTCATGGTTTTCTTTATCGAAGAGAATTCCCCCGCGGATATAAGGGGACTTTTCTCCAAGGAAATTCTTTATTACTCCACTGATGGTATTCTACTAAATATCTTTCAAAGTAGGCAGTTGTTACATTTCCAAATCCATAGATGCTATGAAAATGTTGATGTATTTTTTTTGAAATACATATTCCATTTTCTATAGCATAACGTTCCTCAATGCACCAGTTCCATGCATTGAGGTGATGGCAGGCAAGATGTTCTTTGCGTGTTTCGCCTGTTAGAAAACATTTAGAATTCTCTTTTTTTTAACACCTGCAATCCAAGCATCCCTTTTTTCTGTATCAAAATGCCTATTTTTACCCATACCATGGTTATAAGATGGATGATCTTTGCCTACTTGTCCTTTGACTATACCAAACACAGGTTTTCGCCCCTTGTTAGCAATACTTATTTTTAGCCGAGTTTCGTCAGATCTTTTCTAAATTTTGCCGCGTTTCTTTTTTAGTATATGTTGCTGTTTTAAACTCGGCTCGTGAGGAGGGGTTACGGGCAACCCGTTAGGGTGCTCTTTTTCCCGTGAGGGTAAGCTTATGTGTTTTCTTTCTTTTAGCGAATAAAATTATATATAATTTTCTTTAGGTCCGCTCTCCCCCCGTAGGGGGGTCGAGGTCGCTTATTACGCTTAAAGCGTAATAAGGTCGCTTACCCGTGAGGGACGCTGGGGCGGCGCGTCCCTCACGGGTAAGCGCTCGGATTTTTGTAGGTTCGCTCTCCTGCCCGCGAGGTCGCTTATTACGGAGCGCTTGCGCTCTGCGAAGCGCTCAGTCGGAATTCGCGATCACGATCGCGAATTCCTAGCGCATAATTTG
>Ga0207995_100720_pt1 | contig 11289 bp, 12 predicted proteins | sample AntDeeMetag022AM_FD_184759 | JGI IMG/M metagenome (GOLD analysis project Ga0207995, IMG submission 184759) | Saline lake microbial communities from Deep Lake, Antarctica - Antarctic Deep Lake Metagenome 022AM (SPAdes) (version 2) | ecosystem: Environmental > Aquatic > Non-marine Saline and... | reverse complement strand
GCAAGACCAGGAAAAACTGGCACAATTTCAACGCGCGCTGCCCGCGTCAGTAGGCAGATGCGCTGAGCCGGATATGCGTACTCAAAAATCGGCGCCTTGGCCCTCCTAGTGAGGGCCTTTTTTGTGCCACGGGGTTTGCACATGTTAGCCGATGTCGGTAAAGTGGAAAAGTCCAGCAAAAGCAGCCAGTTAGCCGGACTTTCGTATTTAATATAGCACTAGATAATAGCCTTCCAACTAAGCTGAAACCCGCACCACCACAGGCCTCATCGACTTTCGTAGTTAAATAGCAGCCACCCTGGAGATACCCTGAAAAGAATCGGGGTATTTTTGTGATTGTCTCCTTACTATCTAACTATCTATATATATATCTATATATATATAATAATAATGAATATAATCAACCCCTTACAGTGCGAATGCTTCTCAGTGCGATTGCTACGAAAGTGCTATCTTAAATACGAAAGTCGGGAGACGCCGCTCAACCAATTACGGCCTTTACACGCCTCCCGATGCATAGTATTGTGTGCAGACACCAAGGGGGGCTGGCCATGTATGAGCTGGAGGAAATGAAGAAACGGCTTCGAGGGAGAAATATCTCGGAGCTGTCACGAGAAATCGGACTACATCGAAACACGCTGATCGACATTCGTGATGGGCATTGCGTAGACCCGCGCCTATCAACACTGGTAAAGCTCACCAAGGCGCTGGGGTTGGCAGATGGCGATGATCTATGATGAATTTATTGAGTCAGATATTAGAGTCTTCCCCCTATGGGGAATTACCGCTGATGGATCATGCGGGTGTGGAGACGCAATGTGTCCCGCTGCCGGCAAGCACCCGCGCACAGCTAACTGGCAAAACGCCCCCGAGTGGTCAGAAGACCAGATAGAAGCGATGGAAGAGAGCGGACAATTCGATACCGGATATGGCGTAGTGGTGTCAGGGCTGCTTGTAATCGACGTAGACGAGCGCAACGACGGAGCCGAATCCTACATCAAGCTAGCTGATAGCGTGCCGGGAATCGCCTCCGCTGGCCTTTCTGTACGCACTGGCAGCGGTGGTGAGTCAAAGCACCTGTATTTCCGCATTGAGACACCCTTGGCGCTTGTCCAGCACCTTGCCGACTACCCCGGCATCGACTTTAAGAGCAGCGGCTTTGTGGTGGGACCCGGCAGCCAGCACAAGAGCGGCAACACTTACGACGTGCTGCATGGTGACCCCAGCGATATCGACGCGGCACCCGAAGCCCTGGTAGAGCTATTGCGCAAGCCTGAGCGCCACCGCGCAAACATGGACGGCCAGGCGGTTGACGTTTCCACAGGCGATATTGCCGACATGCTGAGTGCCATCAGCCCCGACATTGGCCACGAGACGTGGATACGCTGCGGAATGGCCGCGCACCATGCGTCAGCTGGTGAGGCGTTGGAGCAATGGGACGAATGGAGTGCCAAAGGTGGAAAATACCCAGGCCGTGGAACTATCGAAAAGCGCTGGCATAGCTTCGGAAAGTCAACCAACCCCGTCACGCTGAGCACACTGGCGCACTATGCGGAAGAAGCCGGCTGGGTTGCGCCGGTTGAGTTTACCAGCGATCTTCACTTCGAGGTGCCAGAGGAAGCGACGCTAGATACCGAAGGCGTTGACTTGCTGCGTCCGCCGGGCTTTGTCGGGACGATAGCGGCGTGGATTAACGGTCGCAACCGCCACCCTCGCGAAACGCTATCTGTTGCTGCGGCGATTGCTACAATATCGAGCATCGCCGGCATGCGCTATATAGACCCCCTGGATGGCATAACGCCCAACGTCTTCCTGTTTGGCGTATCTGGATCTGCAACGGGCAAGGAATCGGTGCTAAAAAGCCATACCGAGCTGTTGCGCGTGGCCGGGCTATCGCCAGCGGTCCACGGTGGATTTAAATCGGAGCAGGAAATCTACCGCAACTTGATACGACACCAAGCGGCGCTATACGTGGTTGACGAATTAGGCGAGGTGTTATCTAAAATATCGAACGCCAGGAAACGCGGCGGCACGTCTACTTACCTCGAAGGAATCATTGGCGCCCTGCTGTCCGTGTACTCCAAAGCCGACGGGCATGCTCTGATAACCGGCGACTTAAAGGCCGAGGTGTCCAAAGCGCTGTACGCCGATATCGCCGCCCTTGAGAAGCGCATGGACAAAGGAGAAAACGAAGGAGACGAGGAAAAGCTGGCGGACATGAAAAAGCGCGTGGCCAACATCGACCAGGGGCTGGAAAACCCCTATTTGTGCATATACGGGCTCACAACGCCAGAGCGTTTTGACGGCATTATGGATCCCGACATGGCGGCAAACGGATTTTTGGGGCGCTCGCTTATTTTCCGCGAGCTGGATGATAACCCGAAGGCCAAAAGCCGAAGTGAATACTCAAAAAAGCCAGTGCCTGACGCCATGGCCGCCACACTACAAAACCTGTACGCACCAGGACGAAGCGAAACGCCCGCGCGTGTGGAGCGCGTTGGCGAAATATCGGAAGTGCAGACAAGACCAGACGCCATTGCCCTGATGGATAAGGTTGGAGAGCACTTCTGGGAGCTGGCAGAGCGTGTAAAAGAAGCCAGCAACTTAACGCCGATACCACGGCGCGGCTATGAGCAAGTGGCCAAAGTAAGCATGCTGCTGGCTATCCCTAGCGGTGTGCGGACGGTGGAGCATGTGCGGTGGGCGCTGGCGTTGGTGAAGCGAGACGTAGACGAAAAGATAAAGCTGGCGCAAAGCAACAACGAAGACAGCAAGGAGGATGCACTTATCGGCAGAATACTGTCGCTGATGACGAAAGAGCACGGTGAGACGATTGGCCGCATCCGAAACAAGTGCCGTGCGTACCGCCCGGAGGACGTGGACAAGTGCGTCAAGCGCCTTGAGGAGGCCAGCATGCTGTCGAGCGAAGACATCAAGCCGGCACGGGGCAGACCATCAACAAAGTATTTTCTTGCTTAGCTATTGCATAGCATGATGTGCAGTAGCATACTGAATGTGCAGCAACGTGAAAGACACCATCCCAATGTGGAGAAAGAAAATGAGCATATTAGACAAAGCAGCCAGCCCAGCAGATCGAGCAGTCATCGCCACTATCACTGGCGAAAGCGGCGTGGGTAAAACTCGCCTTGCAGCAACCTTCCCGAAACCTGTTTTCATCCGTGCGGAAGACGGCATGCAGTCAATTCCAGCAGCGGAGCGCCCCGACGCACTACCCATCATCGAGACGCCCAAAGAACTTTGGGATCAGCTTACTGCGCTTATCCAGGAAGAGCACAAATACCAAACGGTAGTTATCGATAGCGTAACTGCCCTTGAGCGCATGTTTATCCAGCACGTCGTCGATACCGACTCAAAGAAGCCGCAAAGCATAAATCAAGCGATAGGCGGGTATGGCGCGGGTATGCGAGCGGTGGGCGCCATGCATCAGCGAATCCGCAAAGCTGCGGGGCTGTTAAATAGCAGGGGCGTACATATCGTTTTCATCGCACACTCTGACACGACAACCGTGGATCTGCCAGACCAAGACAGCTATACGCGGTACGACCTACGACTCGGAAAGCACAGCGTCCCGTCCTACGTTGACGATGTAGACATGGTGGGCTACCTGAAGCTTGAAACCCACACGCTAGGCGATGGTGAGAGAAAGAAGGCAATCAGTGACGGCACACGGGTATTGGTGACATACACGGCAGCGTCGCAAGTCAGCAAAAACCGATACGGAATCACTGACGATATCGAGGTGACCGAGGGCGTTAACCCGCTGATTGGGCATATTTCAACTCTTGTCTGAGAAAAAACAAGCCCCGCCGGAGGCTTTCCGGCAACCATTTTTTGAATCATGAGGTAATCGATATGTCTTTTTGGGATATTGGCGGCGAGAAGCTAGAAAACGACGGAAACTTTGAAAATGACGGCGGCACGCTGGAGCCTATTCCAGACGGCACTCAAGTGCTGGCACTTATCGACGAAGCAAAGTGGGACGCGTTTGATTACGGCGATGACTACATAAGCCTGCGCTGGACAGTAATGGCGCCAGAGGAATACAAGAACCGCAAGATTTTCCAGAAACTATGGGTACTTGGTAACAATCCACGTCAAACAGACGAAACGAAGCGCGAAGCCCAGGGCGTTAAAGCCAAAAAGATGCTGGCAGCTATCGACCACAACGCTGGCGGAAAGCTGATGGCAAGTGGCGAGACGCCAACGGACGACAACATGGCACGCACGATTACCAACAAACCGATGGTGCTAAAGCTGCGTGTTTGGGAGATGGAAATTAACGGCGAGACGAAAAGCGGCAACTGGATCGCTGCGGTATCGCCGCGTAACAAGTCTCACGAGAAAAAGCAGGAGGCGCCGGCGGTTGTACCAGCTCCTGCACAGGCGAAGCCGGCATCGAAAAAAGCGCCCCCGTGGAAGCAAAGCCATCAGCCAGCGCCTGCTGACGACTTTCCCGACGACTTCGACGACTCTGAAATCCCCTTTTAGAAACAACCGGCCGCCTCCGGGCGGCCTTTAAAGCAACGCTCGATGAGGTGAGAAATGATTAAGCAAGGAACGAAAGCTTGGCTACAGCAGCGGGTCGGCAGGGTAACTGGCTCCAATGTGGGCGCAGTGCTGGGGGTTAATCCGTACAAAACGCCGGACGATGTTATCCGCCAAATGGTTCGGGACTACCACGGTGCCGATCCTGAGTTTAAGGGCAACGCCGCAACTTCCTGGGGCAGCTTCAACGAAGAAGGAGCACAGGCCGAGTACACAATGGAGACGGGCAACGCAGTAGAGGAATGCGGGTTCTTCGCATACGGGGGCTGGCTTGGCGCTAGCCCGGATGGGCTACTAGAAGACGGCGGCGTAATCGAGATTAAGGCACCGTATGGGCAACGAGACAAAAACCCGACGGTATTCAAGACGGCGGAAGAGCAGCCGCATTACTGGGCGCAAATGCAGATAGAAATGTATTGCACCAGTTCCACCTGGTGCCATTTCTACCAGTGGGCGCCTCACGGCAGCCTCTTGGAAACGGTGCATATCGATAACGCCTGGCTGCAGTGGGCGATACCCACCCTTAAAGAGTTCTATGAGCACTTCCTAGAGGAGATTGATAACCCCGACCACTTGGCGCCCAAGCGTCCAGAAATAAACACGCTGCATGCTGAGAAACTGGTATCTGAGTATAGCGAGCTCCAGGACGCTATTGAGCGCGCCACGCAAAGGAAAAAAGAGATCCTGGACAGCCTGATTTTGTTAGCAGGTGAAAAGAACGCTGACATATGCGGCAAGAAATTGACGTTGGTGAAATCTCAAGGAAGGGTAAACTACAAAAAAATGACTAAAACACTGAATCCAAACGCTGACACTCAACCTTACATCAGTTATACTAACCCCTACTGGAGGATTTCTTGAGGGATTTATTATCAAAACTTCTACTAGATCGTTTTACGTTTATGTGCATAAGAAAAAGAGCACAGGGGAGATATTTTACGTTGGAAAGGGTTCTGGATATAGGGCTTACTGCCCAAGCATAAGAAACAAATATTGGGACTCTGTTCGCAGTAAGTATGGATATGATGTTCATATAGAGAAAGCAGGGATGACAGAGGATGACGCTTACCATGAGGAAAGAGTTCTTATAAAAAATCTTCTTAATTCTGGTGTTAAGCTTACAAATTTAACAGACGGGGGAATTGGCGGGAAAAGCAAAAAAGTATACTGCTCAAATGGAGAAATGTTTGACAGCGTATCAATTGCGGCCCTCGCTATGGTTGGCAGTATTGGCAGTATTGACAGTATTGACAGCGCAAGATCAAACATAAGCTCGTGCGCAAGAGGAAAATCTCTTTCCTTCATGGGTAAGGCTTGGTGTTTCAACGGGGTGCCAGATGCGCCAGATGGCAGGCTAATTGCAAACAGGAAGGCGTATGGAGTTAGTATTTACAAAGAAGGCGGATCTGTTTTTTTGAGTTTCACAGATGCGATAGACCATCTAAGGTCACAGGGTTTTGATTGTTCAGTCACCGGTTTACGGGGGGCAATAAGAGACGGCAGAAGGTATCTGGGCAAGAGGTGGTCGTTAAGTCCAGAGTTTGACGAAGAGGGTAACGTGAAAAGCAAAAGCGACCAATGGAGAGACAACCTAGGAAGAAGGGTTGCAGGCTCGTCTGGCGTATGTTTTTTATCTGTTGCCGATGCAGCTGACTATGTTGCAGAAAATGGGAATCCTGTAAACGCTAGAGCAAACATATCTAGAGCAGCAAGAGATGTCGGAAGATGTGCTTATGGGCAAACGTGGTCTTATGACTGCTCTAAAACACCTGAGTTTGTAAGCCCATCAAAAAAGATGTCTGAGGCAAAGAGAAAGTCAGTAAGAAACGAAAAAGGCGATGTTTTTTCAAGCTTGACAGGAGCAGCAAAAGAAATGAAGAGCATGGGTGTTTTAGGCTGCTCAAGGAGTAACATTCTGAGGTCTATAAAAAGCAATAACAAAAAAAAAGCGGGCGACATGATGTGGGAGTACATATAAATGTACACTCCAAGACCATACCAAACCGCGGCCCACGACGCTGTGATGAACTGGTGGAGGCATACTACAAGCCCTTGCGTTGTAGAGGCCGCAACTGCAGCAGGAAAGTCGGTAATCATAGCAATGCTTGCCGAGTCATTGCACAAAATAAGTAAAGGGAAGCGCGTACCGCATGTTGACGCTTAGGCCCTACCAGCAAGAGGCAGCAGACGCGGCCTTAGCGTGGGTGCGAAAAAGCACCGACCCGTGCATTATCCACGCGCCAACGGGAGCTGGAAAGTCGCTGGTGATAGCGGAAATAGCCCGCGTTCTGCACGACATCAGTGGCGGAAAGAAGGTGTTGGTAACGGCCCCAGTTGCCGAGCTGGTAGTGCAGGACGCCGAAAAGTACGCCGCCATAGGCGGCAAGGCCAGCATTATGAGCGCCAGCGCTGGCAGTGTTTGCATGAGACACCCGGTAGTTTTCGGGACGCCCGGCACCGTTAAAAACAGGGTGCGCCGCTTCGGTGCCGACTTTTGCGCCATCATCCTCGACGAAGCCCACCGCATCACCCCGCAGATAAAAAGCATCATCAGCAACATGCGAGAAAAAAACCCCAACCTGCGCGTGATTGGTCTATCGGCGACTCCTTACCGCATGGGGGACGGCTATATATACGCGATGGACGAGAGCGGCAAGCCGATGGGAGAGCACGCCAGCCGTGACCCGTACTTCACAGCGCGGGTTTACACGATAAGCGAGCGCTATCTTATCGAGAAAGGATTCCTAACCGAGCCGGTGGTGGGTGCCATTGGTGCCGACGGGTACGAAACAAGCACGATGGCACTAAACAGCCGCGGACAATTCGATGTCGCCGATGTGGATCGCGCATACCACGGGCACGGGCGGAAGACCGCGCACATTGTGGCGGACGTGGTGGCTAAGTCGCGCGACCGGCAAGGCGTCATGCTGTTTGCTGCCACTATTCAGCACGCCGAGGAAATCATGGCCAGCCTTCCGCCGGGGCTATCCGCCCTGGTGACGGGGAAAACCAAGGCCAGCGAGCGCGCCGGTGTAATATCTAGGTTTAAGGCCAAGGAGCTGAAATACTTGGTTAACGTCTCGGTGCTCACTACTGGCTTTGACGCGCCACACGTCGACGTTATAGCGCTATTGCGAGCCACCGAGTCGGTTAGCTTGCTGCAGCAGATAGTCGGGCGCGGGCTTCGCATAGATGACGACAAGGAGTCGTGCTTGGTTTTGGACTATGCCGAAAACATAAAGCGACACTGTCCAGACTTCGACATATTCAACCCTACCATTAAAGCGTCATTCAGGGGGGCGGATGCAGAAATGCTAGAGGCAGAGTGCCCGGAATGCCACGCCATCAATGAGTTTAGCGCGCGAAAGAATGACGACGACTTCGAGGTTGACCAGTGTGGCTACTTTCTCGACCTTGCCGGCAACCGGGTGGTGACGGAATATGGCCCAATGCCTGCTCACTACGGCAGACGCTGCACGGGATTGGTTAAGCGCGGCGCAACCTATGATCAATGCGTGTACCGCTGGACGTGCAAGGAGTGCCCTCACTGTGACGCGGATAATGATATAGCCGCCCGGCACTGCGTGTCGTGCAAAGGCGAGCTTATCGACCCAGCGGAAAAGCTAAGCATCGAGTTCAGGGCGTTCAAGAAAGACCCGACGCGTATCCAAACCGACCGCGTGGTGGATTGGCAGCACAAGCCCACCATGACGCGGAAGGGTAACGAGTGCCGCCTTGTGACGTTTACGACGGAGTACCGCTCGTTTACCGTCTGGTATCACCCCTATATAAAAGGCGGGCGCCTACGCTCGGCGTGGATACAGCTTTGCGACGCCACCGGCAACCTGGAGAGAATGCCGGTAACGGTAACGTACCGCAAAGACGGGGAAAGTGGGTTTTATGAAACACATGCGTTCGGAGAGGCCATAGATGCGATTCACGAATGATATAGCAGTTTTTGGCAACCGTTATTTTCGCGGTAAATGCCCGCGAGAATCCGTTGAGCAGGTAACGCTGTTCGCAGAGATACGCCGGCGGTGGCCGGATACCATCGGTGCCATCGCTATCCACCCGAGGAATGAACAGCAGCTCAGGGGCGGGCAGTTTTCGACAATGGCGAGAAGCAAAGCGGAAGGAATGCAAAAAGGCGCACCAGACTGCGTGATTCCCGGAAGCCCCGCCCTGCTTATTGAGCTGAAGCGTCGTGACCATACCAAGAGCAAATGGCAGGATGGGCAGCAAGAATACCTGCGCGCAGCCCAGGTATGTGGTGCCACTGTGTGCGTAGCGCTGGGCTGGGAGGGCGCCATGCTGGCGATTGAGGAATGGCATGCTGGCAGAGGTTGATTTATACCGGCACTGCGCCGTGGATCTCGAGGACTGGGATTTTCTGAGGGGGCTTACCCACCGCGCACCGGCGGATGTCCTGCCTGCAATATTTTGCGCCTACCTGGCAACGTGGCGCCACGCCGCCATGCTTGAGCCATCGCCCGCGCGTAAGGAAAACGCTGGGCGGTATGCGGGAAACTGCCGGATGCGGGTGGATGCAGCAAAGATGGAGCGCGGCGATAAGGACACCATGCGTATCTACGCCCGCCTGGTGCGAGAAGGCCCAAGGGTGGCGTGCGCCACATGCCAGCACTGCGACACGGTAGGGGAGTGTCGCAAAGGATTGCCAATGGTAGGCAGCGAATGCCCTGAGTGGCGGGCCGACTTCAAGTAGCAGTATTTACCAGGCATGGAAGCAATGGTATGATGTATTAGCAAAATCCGCGTGAACCCTCGCCCACTCGGGCGGGGAGGTAAGCGGGGGCCGCGCAAGCGGCCCTATTCTGGCGTCTTCTGCCCCTGAACATAGGCTTTAAGCATTTCGATAGTGGCGCCGCCTGCACTACAGGCAAAGTACGACCGGGACCACAGCGCAGCGCTATTGCTCAAGCGTGGGATATGGGCGTTCAAGAAACGCACCCGACGGGATGAGGTGGATTTCAAGTTGTTCACCAGTACGCTGATTGACATCTTCGGCGGATATTCCACCAGTAGGTGGACGTGATCCTCTTCCCCATCGAACTCAAGAACGTGGCAATCGAGCTTTTCGCAGGCCGAGTTAAACGCCTCACGCAATTGCCCGATCATGTAACCGTCGAACACCTTGCGACGATATTTCGTCGTAAAGACAAGATGGACAACCAGCCGCGTGACACTGTGCCTGCCACGCCGGTAGTTTTCTTGCACACTCACTTGCTTTTCTCCGTTCGAGACCTTAATCTATAGGCATTGTAGCAGGGAACACTGACATGCTGAAGGCCACCAAGATACGCATCTATCCCACGACCGAACAGGCGGATTTCTTGAACCGCCAGTTCGGCGCGGTGCGTTTCTGCTACAATACCGGCCTTCGCATCATGTCCCATCGCTACAAGCGTCACGGCCAGTCGTTGAGCGCCAAGCACGACCTCAAGAAGCTACTTCCTGTCGCCAAGAAGTCCCGCAAGTATGGGTGGCTGAAGGAGGCAGATTCCATGGCCCTCCAGCAGTCGTGTATCAATCTCGACCAAGCCTTCCAGCGCTTCTTTGATCCCAAGCAAAAGGCGGGCTACCCACGTTTCAAAAGCAAGCGTGGCAAGCAGTCCAGCTACCATTGCGTTGGGATCAAGACCGGTAACGACTGGATCAAGGTACCCAAGCTCGGGCCGATCAAGGCCAAAGTGCATCGGCCTGTGGGCGGCACGCTCAAGAGCATCACGCTGTCACGCACTGTCTCCGGAAAGCACTACGCCTCGTTGCTCTACGAGACAGAGCAGGCCGCGCCCGCGCTGTTGAAGGATGTCGACGCTGCCGGTGTCATCGGCCTCGACATGGGTCTCTCTCACCTCGTCATCGACTCCAACGGGAACAAGATCGCCAATCCGCGATTCCTCAAGCAAGCGCAAAGGAACCTCAAGCGCAAACAGCAGGCGTTGTCTCGTACCAAGAAGGGCAGCGCTAACCGGAGCAAGGCCCGATTGCTCGTCGCCAAGGCTCACGAGCGGGTGGCCAACGCCCGCAACGACCTCCAGCACAAACTGTCTCGGCAGATCGTTGACGACAACCAAGCGGTGATCGTCGAGACGCTTAAGGTCAAAAACATGATGAAAAATGACAAGCTCGCCAAGCACATCGGCGACGCATCATGGCACGCCTTGACCACCAAACTGGGATACAAGACCAAGGAGCAGGGCAAGCATCTGGTCAAGATCGACCAGTGGTTCGCAAGCTCCAAGACTTGCCATGTCTGCCAGCACAAGATGGACGCCATGCCGTTGAACATCCGGGCGTGGGAGTGTCCCGCCTGTCATACACTCCACGACCGGGACATCAACGCCGCGCTGAACATCAAGCATCAAGGCATCTTGAAGTTGAAGGCGGAAGGGCTGTCCGTCTCTGCCCATCGAGGCTCGCGTAAGTCCGGCATGTCGCCGGTTGCTGCCTGAGAAGTGGGAAGCCTCGCCCGTTAGGGCGGGGAGCAGTCACCACATACATACCAAGAGGTGGAAAGAGATGCTGAAGAAGCGGAAAAAGATGGCGACGTTCCGACTGCCAGAGTGGGTGCTGGCGAGGTTGCGCAGCCTGGACAACGGAAAATCTCAGGCAAAGAACATCGAGGATGCGCTTGTTGCGATTCACGAGTGGGAGAGGCCCCGTGACAACAAAGATGCCAACTGAGCACGCCGAGCCAGCATG
>Ga0207995_100705_pt1 | contig 11485 bp, 11 predicted proteins | sample AntDeeMetag022AM_FD_184759 | JGI IMG/M metagenome (GOLD analysis project Ga0207995, IMG submission 184759) | Saline lake microbial communities from Deep Lake, Antarctica - Antarctic Deep Lake Metagenome 022AM (SPAdes) (version 2) | ecosystem: Environmental > Aquatic > Non-marine Saline and... | reverse complement strand
GCGGCCGAAAAGACGCTCACGCGCGTGAGCGTCTGCTTCACCCTCACCCAACCATTCCACACCATCGACTTATCCTCCAAATCATGGTGTGGACCCAGGAGATCGAAAACAGAATCGGGAACTACCTGACGTGATTCGGATTTTCGTCATCTACTGGCTGTAGATCGCACTTGTTAACCCAATCGTGGACCGCCTTACGACTGCGTTCGACACCAATTTCTATACCCCCGAACAGCATTCGAAAGTGAAAGTCCAGCAAGATGGGATCAAATTCGTGCCACCTCACTTTTCACGCTTAACGAAACAGCGCCTATACAAGATCACTCGCTGTTAATCATGACAGCGGTTTCGTCGACATCGACTCGCGACGGTGATGCTGTCGCGGGTCGCATCCGGTGTTATCAAGTCGAGAAACTCAGTCCTAACTTCCCCTGTAAGTGCTTTTAGCGGCTAATTCATCGGGAATAGTTGTATCACTCATAGTGGACAACTAGTCTGGTAGAGCCGGAAGGTGAACGACCTAACTGTGTCGCCATCGTTCTCTCAAAATCTTCCAGATCTGCGTCGTAGTTCTCACTGGGCGAGTCTGCGAGCATAAACCAACTCAATATTACGACCTTCTCACTTCTCAAACTGGCTCAACTATACAGTGCCAACACGACCAATCACTTACTCCCAGTCGCTAACTCTGCTGAGAACCGTAATCAGTTTATTGAACACCATCATTGCTATCTAACAATGCGTGTCTCAATCGTCACCCCTGATCTCTCACACAATTGTCTAGGACGCTCCTACGTACTTGCACAATTACTAGAGAAAAATCACGAAGTTGAAATTATTGGTCCACAATTTGATGCTGAAGTCTGGGGCCCCTTGAGAAATGCATACAGATACAAAGGTGTGAAAACGAGCAAGCGAGTGTATCGCTTTGCGACTTCGATTCCAGAACTACTGACGAAGATAACAGGAGATGTTATTTATGCTTCCAAACCGAGAATGAACAGTTACGGATTGAGTTTGCTGAAAGCACTACGAAGCGATTATCCCCTTGTTTTGGATATAGACGATTGGGAGTCTGGGTTTGCATATCACGGATCACAACTGGGTGCATATTTGAAAGGAATCCCGTTTCTAGCCCATGCGAATTCGTTTTATTATACGCGATTATTCGAGTCACTTACTAACCTCGCCGATGCCCGAACGGTATCCAACCGGTTTCTCCAAGAGAAGTTCAGTGGGACAATTGTTCCGCATGCTCGAGACACAGATTCGTTCGATCCGAAACGGTTTGACAAACAAAACATCAGAAAGGAACTAGACTTACCCGCCAACAAGTTCATAGTTATGTTTTCTGGTACACCGCACCCATACAAAGGAGTCGGTGATCTCGCCAGAGCCCTATCACGAATCGAATGTGTCGAAATCAAAGGTATTGTTGTCGGAGCAGACGATTCTAACTATGTTCGAAAAGTGAAACACATCGCTGGTGATTCAATTACCATCCGGGGACGACAACCATTTGACGAAATACCCAAGTGGATCGCAGCTGCAGATATGATTGCGATTCCCCAACGTAATACCCCGGCAACTAGGGGACAGTTGCCTGCAAAGGTGTTTGACGCGATGGCAATGGCAAAACCAATCGTAGCAACCAATGTCTCCGATCTGCCGATTATTCTTGAAGAATGTGGCTTGATTGTGGAACCCGAAGCACCAGAACAACTCCGCGACGCAATTCTCGAAGTATTCTCTGATAAGATACTGCAAGAAGAATTAGGACAGTCTGCTCGCCAAAAATGTATCCAAAATTACAGCTACGAGGCATTAGCGCCGGTGCTAGACGATATTGTTTTAGACGTTGTATCGAAACATCACATCTCAAATAAATAACCGCGAAGGGCACTGTCTAGTTGAGTAAGTTTGAGAAGTGAGCAGGTCGTTGAGTTTCTTGTCCAAAGGTACTCGCAGACCTGCTCAGCGAGAGCTATGTGGCGGATTTAGAAGAATCTTGGGAGAACGAGCGGACGGCGACACTCGTCAGGGCGTTTGCCGTCCGCCTCCACGAAACTGGTTGTTCTCTTCGGGAGATAACAACGATTTTAGCCGAATTAGGCGTTGAACGCTCGCATGGGGAAGTCTGGAATTGAGTACATCGGCTAGCTAATAGTAGTTACGACCCGCCAATGGCGATGCCGTCAAGGGTCGCAGTTGATGAGACCACTGTCAAAATCAATGGCGAGTGGTCTTAGTTGTACGCTGCAATAGACATCGAGACAAAGTTGATTCTCGACGCCGCGCTGTTTGGTCGGCACGGCACCCGTTGCTCGCTATGTGCCCGAATCTGTCTAACGGCCCTGCTATCAATAGTTATAAGGAGTTGCTGAAAAACAAATCTTTGAAGATGCTTTCGAAAGTCACCCAATCTATTCGGGCACGTGGTTTCACTCCTACGGCGGTTCTTACATATCAAATGGTCCATAACCGAATCCAAAAAGTGCTGTTTTCACTTCATCGCTCATTCTTTGGCTCGTCTTTCCATACACCACCCACAAATTGGAACGACTACGAAAATCTGACCAAGTATGCAACTAAGCCGACAGATATCAATGACCACCTCCACCGTTTGTTTGTAGAAGGTGTTCGGACCGATCCAAATACAATAGTAGAGCTTGGCGTTCGTGGCGGTGAATCGACTCGTGTATTTTCTGCCGTCGCTGACCGTACCGGTGCACAGATTGTGAGTGTCGATATTGACCCCTGTGACAATGCTACTTCGTATCCGAACTGGCAGTTCGTGCAGTCCGACGACGTCGAATTTGCGAACCGATGGGAATCGTGGTGTGAAGACAATTCTGTGGATTCGACTATCGATCTACTGTTTGTTGATACATCCCATCTATACGATCACACAGTAAAGGAGGTTGAAGTATGGTTGCCGAAGCTCGCTCCCGATGGTGTTGCTATCTTCCACGATACCAATCTCACCCGATTCTATCGACGACGAGATAATTCGCTTGGAGAGGGGTGGGATAACGATCGCGGTGTGATCCGTGCGCTCGAGGATTACTTCGAGTGTTCGTTTGACGAAACAGAACAGTTTACGACTGTGATCGACGACTTTCTGATTGAACACTACCCTCTTTGTAACGGACTGACCGTACTGACGCGACTACCCGATAAATGAGAAGGGTTTAGCGATGAATCTCTCGAAATCTGTATTTAAGCTATCCAGCGCACAGGTCGTTGTCCAAATCATCGGGTTCCTTGCTCCCGCCATATTCGCCAATATCCTCTCACCAACTCACCTTGGGATTTTTATCACGTTTCAGGCGTTCATCGGTATTCTGGGTATCCCTACGACTGCCGCGATCGCGCCAGTAGTCGAGAAACGATTGAGCAAAGGGAACCGTCTAGTTAGCGCGGTTTGAGAAGCGAGCAGGTCATAGAGTTGGTTTGGAATGATGCTCTCAGAGTTGCTCAGCGAGAGCCACGCGGCGGAATTTGATGAATGTTGGGAGCGTGAACGGCGCAGTGTTCAGATAAGGATTGCAAAGTGTGGCGTACGTTTTCTGAGTGATCTATGCCCGAAAACGCTAGCTTCAGCGGTAGTATCGACCAACTAAACTTAGATTTTGTGGAGCGAGAAGCGACACCGCGACTGCTGGTGAAGCTGAGTATTCAGTTGCGAAGTAAGATATCATCAGACGGCTCTAGAGAATCACTAGACTGCGTCGACTTCTGGGGGTATAGATTCGACGACTTGAGGAGCTGCTCTGGGGCAATTTAGTTACAATTCCGAAGGAATCCGTGATAGCGGAGTAATTGGACTTTGCCATAGACACGCTAACACCACTCAACCTAACGCCGTATGGCGATTCACCAAAACCGCTCATTCGTATGTTTTTTTACTGCCGGTGTGTACCTACGGATATGTCCTTGGACTCTGCGGACTCTAATATCGTCGTGTATACCGCCATCTTCGGTGATTACGATGTACTCATTGATCCAAAAGTCATCGAGTCCGGCGTCGATTACGTCTGTTTTACCGATGATGAAACGCTCACGTCCGACGTCTGGGAGATAAGAAACGTCACGCCGATGATCGATTCGGCGCTCTCCAATCGCCGCATCAAGATTCTCACTCACGAATATCTGGAGGAGTACGATATCAGTGTCTATATCGACGGAAACATCCAGATATTGGAACGGGTCGAACCCCTTGTCGAGGATTATCTCTCGACCGCGGACTTTGCTCTCTACAAGCATCCGAAGCGAACCAGTGTCTTTGAGGAGGGGAAATCGTGTATCGAGCAGAACAAAGCGGAAGCAGGTTCCGTTTGCGAGCAGTTGAAACACTATCGCGACGCGGGATTCCCCGATGATCGCGACCTATCAGAGAATCGCATTCTCTTCCGTCGCCATCAAAACCCCGAGATCAAAGACTTAATGTGGTCCTGGTGGCGTGAGGTTTCAGAGCGAGCGAGTCGAGACCAACTGAGTCTGATGTTCGTGTTGTGGAAGCATGACCTCGAATACAACCTGATCCCTCATTCGGTGCGGGACGCGCCGCAGTTCGCCATCCACCCGCATCGTCCCGATGGGTACCTCGGATCAATCTGGCCGTACTGGATGTCGATAAGAACGGATCCCGATCCGGGGCTCTTGAAGAATACCGGATTTTATTTTGAGAGATCGCTCTCCGTTTTGAAAAATGAGGGGTTCCTTGCGCTGCTATCGAAATTAACCTCGTTGCTCGTGAGAACTCTCGCTACCCAAATAAAAGAGATCGGCGATCGACTGGGAGTGATCGGGCCCGACCAGATCTACTCCGATGAGTACTATGCGAAACGAAGACAGGACCCGTTTCGGAGTGAATCACATGAGATCGCAGATGCGCTCGTTGAACGGTTCCAGCCCAGTAGCGTCATCGACTATGGATGCGCGATCGGCACGTACCTGGAACGGTTCGAGGAACACGGTGTGACGATCAACGGCGTCGAAGGAAACTCAGCAGCCTTCCGTCACGCTGTGGTCCCGAACGACCGTCTAGAACAACACGACCTTCGACAACCGTATGAGCCGGACGACTACTACGATCTCGTATTAAGCGTCGAGGTTGCAGAACATATCCCCGAGAGATACGCCCGAACCTTCGTGAACACGCTCGCCAAATCCGGTGAGGTCGTCGTATTAACCGCTGCTCCTCCCGGACAGGGCGGTACACATCACGTCAACGAGAAACCGCCGGAATACTGGATACAACTCTTCGATGACCACGGAATGGAGTACGACCGTGAAACTACGGACGAACTGAAAGAAGAGATCGTTGTTGACTCCCTGTATCACGTTCCCGAGAACATAATGGTCTTCAAAAAGACGGATCTATGATTCGCTTACCGTATGAATATTCTAAGATCGCTGGTTCCAGCGCCTGAAGACGGGGACGGACTCACCAGCAAAGTCCTCAGTGGAGGGGCTTGGGTTAGCTCTCTGAACATCCTCAATCGACTTCTAGAGACGTTCAAATTGATCGTCCTCGCACGGCTGCTTTCTCCCTCGGATTTCGGTCTAATGGGTATCGCCCTCCTCACGTTGGCGGCACTGGAACAACTCTCTCAGCTCGGCGTTGATCAAGCCCTGATTCAGGAGGAGAAGGACGACATCGACCGATACCTCTCGACTGCCTGGAGCCTGAAGATCGTCCGGGCGGTTCTGATCATCTCCGTCCTCTTTGTGACATCGTCCGCTATTTCGAACTTCCTAGGGGAACCACAGGCAAGACCTATCCTCCAAGTGATTGGGATCACGTATCTATTTCGAGCGTTCATGAATCCAGCCACGGTTTACTTCGAGAAGAACTTGGATTTCCGCAAGTTCTTCTCACTCAAGTTCTCTTCGGTAATCGTCGATGTGGTCGTCGCAATCGTGTTCGGCTTCATCTTTCAGAACGTCTGGGCATTAGTGGCCGGAATACTTGCCAGACATCTCGCACAACTCCTCGTATCGTACCGCATCGATCCGTTTCGGCCGTCTCTCGAATTGGATACGGAGAAAGCAAAGGAGCTATTCGGATTCGGAAAGTGGATCTGGGCGTCCGGAATAACGACGTTCGTTTCGACACAGGGCGACGACGGATTCGTCGTCTGGCTGCTCGGTGCGGACGCCCTCGGTTTCTACCAGATGGCGTTCCGCCTCTCCAACGCGCCCGCTACAGAAATCTCCAAAGTCATTTCGAAAGTCGCGTTTCCAACCTACTCTGTCCTCCAGAACCAGAAACAACGACTCAGGAGAGCATACCTCAACACGCTCGAGATTACGTTTTACCTTACCGTACCGATGGCTGTCGGCATACTGATTGTCGCCCCCGAATTCACCGTCGTTGTATTAGGCGAGGAATGGGTGTCGATCGTCCCGGCACTACAGGTGATGGCGGTAGCTGGTTTTGTCCGTGGGATTGTGGCTACCGGTGGAGCGATCTTTAGAGGCACGGGGGTTCCCGAGTGGGACTTCAGAATGAACTTACTTCGCGCAATAACGATTCTCTTGACGATTTGGCCGTTCACGAACTACATGGGGATAACAGGTGCGGCGATCAGTATCACACTCGGTATCGGAATCACCATCCCGGTCTGGCTCGTCGTTAGCCGGCGTATCATCTCTGCTCGATACAGTCAGTACGCGAATAGAGCCGTGATTCCATGTGTCAGTTCTGGCCTGATGGCGATCGCTGTCGAAGCCATACTCTCTGAGGACATCATTGGATTACTAGGAGGGATTTCGACTGGAGTTCTTGCCTATTTTCTTGTCAGTACATTACTGTATCGATATATCCGCCCGCATCCGGTATCCGTACTTAAGAACTTCACAGGGTCGTCCGAATAAAAAATGGATGACACTGCCCCATCCCACACTTCTCCCAGCACTCCAACGACCTTGTCGATGAATCGATCTCGTTCGCAGAATCAATACTTATACATCGCTACTGCAGGTCGCATCGTGGTCACCTATGGTAATTTTGCTGGCCGAACAAACCCGTTGACGACATAGTATTTTGGACTATCAAACGGCGATATTCAGATAAGGATTGAAAGGTGAAGCGTAGCGTTTTCCGTGTGTCCATGACCGAAAACGCTAGTCTCACTGGTTCTATCGATCAAATTGAGTTGGACTTTGTGGAGCGAGAATTAACACTAAAACTGCTTATGAAGCTCGACATATAGCTATATCTTGCATAAATATCAATTTCAGGAACAGTTTATATTTTGATATATTCGGCGTTAAACGGGTGCGTTCAACCATTCACAACTATGTTTACAAAGTTGATCTACAGCCCGAGGATGGACGAAGTCCGGATCGCGTTGCGGTTGACGAGACCGTGATCTAGCTCCATGATGAGCGATATTGGCTGTACGCCGCAGTCGATCCTGAGACAATCAAATTACACCATTCAAAGCTTGATTCTGTGAGAGCGAACGTTTTTGCTCATGTTTTCTTTGCCGAACTACGCGAGAGACACGATGTCGACAATGCTGTGTTTCTCGTCGATGGAGTGACACTGCTCCAAGATGCCTGTTCTCGACACAGTCTCAATTTCAGACACGAACGCTATGGAAATCGGGACAGAGTTGAACGTGTTTTTTGGGAGGTAAAACGACGAACTATATCTTTCTCAAACTGTTTTAGTAACGCCAAATAAAAGCTGCTGACGAGTAGCTAAGATCCTTTTTTTTCGCATGAAATCAGTTTATCTGAACACTATCTTCACCGGCGCACTCACTTCTATGACGCCCGAACCAATGGCTCGTACCACTCCCGGTTTGCCTGGTACCACTCGATGAACTCGCCGACGCCCTCGGCAATCGTCCGCGAGGGCTCGTACCCGATCAACTCTCCAGCCTTCTCCACGGATGCGTGGGTGTGCTCGGCGTCAGCCTCCTGCGCAGATTCATACACAATCTCAAGTTCGGGCGCAAGCTGGTCGCGTACCGTCTCAGCCAACATCTGGATCGATATATTATCCGAACTTCCGATGTTTAACACGTCGCCGTCAACCGCGTCCGACTCCAAAAGCGTCCGATTGGCGTCCACCACGTCATCCACATATGTGAAATCGCGCGTTTGTTGTCCGTCCCCGTAGATCACCGGTGGCTCCCCGTTAATACACCGCGAGACGAAGTTTGAGATTGCCATGTTGGGGCGCATCCGCGGACCGTACACTGTGAAGTACCGCAGGCAGACGGTCGGCAGGCCGTGTAGCTCTGTATACACTCGCGCCATGTGTTCTTGGGTTAGTTTCGTCACTCCGTAAGGGCTCACGGGCTCGGTCGGGTGATCCTCCTCGTAGGGCAACGAGTGCGGCTTGCCGTACACCGACGAGGAACTCGCGAGGATAACTCGCATTACGTCCGCCTCTTTCGCCGCCTCAAGGAGGTTCACAGTCCCGTCCACGTTGATGTCGGTTACCTTTCGAGGATGCTTCACGCTCTCGCGCACGCCCGCCTGCGCGGCCTGGTGAACTACAACGTCCGCGTCGGCGACGACCTTCTGGACGGTCTCGGTATCCCGAACGTCTCCCTCGACGAACCGGTACTCGGCGTTGACCTCGTCAGCCACCTCGCGGTGGATCGAGAGCGTGTGGCGTTTGATTCCCTCCGCGTAGAAGGGTTCAAAGTTATCGAGGATCGTCACGTCGTGGCCGTCGGCGAGGAACGACTCGACGAGGTGGCCGCCGATGAACCCGGCTCCTCCCGTCACGAGGATTCGCATACCCTCCCTTCTGACAGCCGAAATAAAACACATGCGGTTCGCCGAAATCGAAGTCCATCTGGGACTGACTTCGACGGTTCCCGAGAGATCGTATTTCTCGCGGAGTCTATGCAGAAACACAGCCGCCGGGTCAGTACCGTGCCGACCGAATAACACGATATCGAGGATCAACTTTGTCTCGATGTCTATTGCAGCGTACAACCAAGACTACTCGCCGTTGATCTTGACAGCGGTTTTGTCGACAGCGACCCGCTTCGGCTTCGCCTCAGGCGGGTCGTGTCCGCTGTCAGCTAGTCGAGGCACCCCCCGTCCAAACCTCTCCATGAAATCGTTTAACGCCTAATTCAGCGAGAATCATTGTTGTCTCTTAAAGCGAACAGCCGGTCTGATGGAGGTGGACGGCGAACGCCCTAACGGGCGTCGCTGTCTGCTCGTTTTTCCAAGATTCTTCTAAACCCGTGTCATAGTTCTCGCTGAACAAGTCTACGAGCATTCTAATCAATTTACTCAGCGACCTGCTGACTTCTCAAACTGGCTCCAGTAGGTGGTGCCTCATATTTAATTAGTTCAACAAAATTATAACCATCGACAGTAGATACCACGAATATGATCCATGGTGTGGAAGTCAAAGACCTCCAAGTGAACACCGACGAACGAGGCCACCTCGTCGAAGTCTTCCGCGAGGACTGGGAACTCTACGACCCCGACCCAGCGATGTCGTACTATTCGATGACTTATCCCGGAGTCGTCCGCGCGTGGCACCGCCACCTCGAGGGCCAGATCGACCACTTCATCTGCCCGAAGGGACGGATCAAGGTCGGGATCTACGACGGTCGCGAAGACTCCCCCACGCAGGGCGAACTCGACACGTTCATCATCGGCGAGCACAACCAGAAAGCAATCCGCATTCCGGGTGACTGCTGGCACGGATTCAAAGCGATCGGGGACGAACCGGCGTTCCTGCTCAACTTCCCGTCGAAGCTCTACGACTATGAGGAGCCCGATGAGGAGCGCATCCCGTACGACTCGGAGAAAATACCTTTAGACTGGGACGCGGAACCCCACCAGTAAGCCATGAAAGGCGTACTTCTGTCGGGAGGAACTGGGTCGCGGCTTCGCCCGATAACCCATACCGGCCCGAAACAGCTCGTACCGGTCGCGAACAAACCAGTCCTCGAGTACGCGATCGAGGACCTCAAGGAAGCTGGCGTCACCGAAATCGGCGTCATTCTCGGCCACAAGGGCCGCGAGGAGATTCAGGAACTGCTCGGTGATGGCAGCGACTACGGCGTTGAAATCACGTACATCGTCCAAGGAAACCCATTAGGACTTGCCCATGCGGCGGGCTGTGCTCGAAACTTTGTTGGTGATGACGACTTCGTAATGTACCTCGGCGACAATATTCTCAAACAGGGAATCGCAGAACTCGTCGAGAGCTTCGAGCGAGACGACTACGGGGCAGGGATCGCGCTTCAGGAAGTCGATACCCCGGAACAGTTCGGGATCGCTGACGTCGACGATGAGGGGGCCGTCACGCGACTCATCGAGAAACCCGACGATCCCCCCACCAATCTCGCACTTATTGGAATCTACGTCTTCTCGAACGAGGTATTCGACGTCATCGAGCGCCTCGAGCCATCCTGGCGCGGCGAACTCGAGATCACGGATGCGATCCAGACCCTGCTCGAGGACGGTCATTCGATCGATTCCCATGTGGTCCGCGGCTGGTGGAAAGACACTGGCAAGCCCGAGGATATCCTCGAGGCAAACCGACTGGTACTTGAAGATAATCACCTCGAATGTGCTGGCCATGTCGCGCCCGGTGCGACAGTTGACGGCCGAGTCGATCTGCACGAAACAGCGAGGATCGAAGATGGCGCGGTCATTCGCGGCCCCGTTTCAATCGCCGAAAACACGGTAATCGAGTCCGGGACGTACGTCGGCCCGTATACGTCAATCGGGCCGAACTCTACGCTTGAGGGCGTCCATATCGAGAACAGCGTCGTCATTGGTGAGTCGTTGATCGAGACGAGCGGTAAGATCGTAGACAGTCTCCTCGGTCGTGGCACAAATATCGGTCGCGCAGACGACGAACTCCCGGAAGGGCGGAGACTCGTTGTCGGTGAAAATTCACAGCTCAAACTCTAACCATGCGCATCATCACGCACACCTGTATGGATTGTAGAACGGTCGTCTCAGCGAACGAATTAGAGGCCAACCGTGTCATGAAATGTCCGGGGATCAAGTGCGAGAACGTGCTCCGGTTTGCAGACCTCCCGGCAGACGACCGCGAATTCTTCCTCGAACACGCAGAGCAGTACGGACTTTAGAAGTGGTCCTCAATCTCCTGTAAATCGTCCTCAAGCGTCGGTTGGGGACGTCCCAGTTCATCTTCGACGGCAGTCACGTCGAGACACGTATATGCAGGTCGGCCCGCCGCTCTCGTCACGTCGGATTGTTCGCTCTCACGAATTAGCGTTTCGTTTGCATCTTGTATGCGGGCGACCTTGTGCCCGAATTCGTGCGGCGTCACACATGATCGACTCGCAATATGATATACGCCCCTCGCACCTGACTCGAGGAGGTCAAGGATCAGTACTTCACAAAGCCGCTTAGTTAGAACGTCTGCTTGCTGAAGGTGTGTCTAAAACCAAACAAGCAGACGGTGAGATCCACGAGGACCAGCTTCTTAACTTTCTCGTCAACCGCCTTGACGAGG
>Ga0207995_100684_pt1 | contig 11758 bp, 10 predicted proteins | sample AntDeeMetag022AM_FD_184759 | JGI IMG/M metagenome (GOLD analysis project Ga0207995, IMG submission 184759) | Saline lake microbial communities from Deep Lake, Antarctica - Antarctic Deep Lake Metagenome 022AM (SPAdes) (version 2) | ecosystem: Environmental > Aquatic > Non-marine Saline and... | reverse complement strand
AATGGCCTCGAGAGCCGTATTCACGGAGATATAGTTGTGGATCCGCAACGGAGAAATGGCGAGAGTCAGCGATGAAGAAACGGGAGAACGGTGAGAAGAAGCGATGGAAAACGGATACTAATATAGTAGCCACTGAAACGATTCACACACTGATCGGACAGCTGTCGGTCGGTCAGGCGTGCAATGACTTGCAGTGGCTACTATAGCGGCCGCGCGTCGCCGACTACTGGTACGTGTTCTTCCAGGTCGTGACGTCGCTCGCACCGAAGTTACGGATCCCATTGACCAGTCTGTTGTCCTTGAACGCCGGGCTATCACACGACGCGTAGAGACAGGCGGCCTCGAGACCGGACGACGATTCGAGGTCCGAATCGAGAACGAGGGATTCGGAGCCGATGTCGATGTACGGATACTTGCTGGCACGCAGGTTGGATCGGTAGATCGTCAGGTCCGCGCTCGTGTTGACGATCGCGTTCCGGTCCACACCGGCGCGACCCTGTTGCTTGATGTCGACGACGTTGAACCGGCAGTTGTCCCGTTCGCAGCGAATCCCGTCGCGGAAACCGCCGTCCTCGCCCGCCTGCCCGTCGATCGTGAGGTACTCGGCGAGAACCCGTCCGCTGCTGTCGCTGTCCTGTATCCACAGCGGATAGCCACCCGAGGTCTCGTGGGTGATCGTCGTGTCGACGATCGTCGTGTCTCCAGAGACGGGTGAGCAGACGATCCCGTGGTTCACGTCTTCGCCACGGATATCGAGCGTTGTTTTCTCGATACGGGCGCTCTCACAGGTGTTCATTACCGAAATCGCGTGACTGGACGGCATGGGGGAGGTGATGTTGACGGCTGCACCACGGATCTTGAAATCGCGACCGTTTTCGACCCGAATCCCCCGCTGGATCGTGTCCTCCGGTCGACTCGATTTGATTTCGACTGTCGGCCACCGGATTTCGCTGTGGGTGCCGCCGACGCGAACGTTTGCCCCGTTGCTGTCCCAGTACCAGCCGCCCTCGACGATGATCTTGCCGTTGCCGCCCGACGCGTAGAGTCCGTTGCTCGGGAACGGCCCGACCCAACAATTCTTGAACGTGAGCGTCCCCTCGTTCAGCGTGGCCTCGATACCGATCGGTCCACGCCAGTTGTTACCCGCGTTCGGGGTGTTGTTGATCCACGCGGCGCCGTCCGGAACGCGGAACCGTTCGACGATACCTCGGCCGTCGGGATCGGTAATGTTGAACAGTCCGGGTCCCCAGGTCCCGCTATCGTGTTGGCCGTGGACGGTGATGTCCCGCACTTCGAGGCGCTCGGAGGCGTACGTCTCGATCGTTCGGATCCCCGTGTCGGGGGCCCGCTGGTCGACGTCGAACCCTTCGAATCGAACGCGACCACCGGGTCTTGACGACACGCCGAGCCGGAAGAGACGATACCGCGGGCCATTGAACTCGTGAAAGTCCGCCGGAACCAGCGTCGCGTTCTCGCCGACGACGCCGAAGTTATCGAAACCGGTGAATCTGAACTGCTCGTCCATGAAGTATTCCCCTTCGGGAAACACGAGCAGTGTATTGTCATCTCGGAGTTTCTCGAGCACAGGCGTGATCGATTCCGAGCCAGTATCGTCCGCGCCAGCCTCGGTCACGTCCACGACGGTCGCGTAGTCGTCGTAGTAGTGTCCATACCGATCTGCGGACGCGGTGGCTGTTGACGTCAGTCCGATTCCGGCGGCACATGCCGCCACTGTTCCTCCCAGAAACCGACGTCTCGACTGTGTTTTCGAAGGTCCTCCCTCGGAAGACGGCTGACCGTCATTCCCCTCGACTAACCGAGAGCCACGAGAAACGTCACGATTCGAGCGCTGCATACCACTTCTATCCGACATTGAAAGTCACTTCGTTGTGAGTGATGATGGGGTCCAGTATCTATGGATTCGGATAGCAAGCTTTTAAGTGAGAATGCGATTCCTGTTATCGATAGGGGCATACAAGTCCTATTTTTGAAATGGTTTCCCAACATACAATTAGGAACGGGAATTAGCTGGGTGCAGACGACTCTTCGCCATTAGATGGACTTTAACAGCTCTTTAAATGCCGATATCGGGCTTGATCATTATACTGTATTGCAGTTATTTATCGTGAATTATCAATCAACGTAGTATTTGGAGGCGGCCGATCTATCCGTATTCGTCTGGCGCGCGATCGTTCTCGAGCGTCGCGGCGATCAGTTCGGAAACGGCGCGCCGTATCCGCTGGGAGACCGCCGAATCCGAGATATCGAGCCGACTAGCGAGATCGTCCTGCGTGGCCCCGCGTGGGACCTCAAAGTAGCCGGCGTAGTAGGCCATCGTGAGGATCTCGTGTTGTTGTTCGGTCAAGAAGTAGGTCTGCTCGTCGGAGACCGACGAGTCGTACAGGTGGTTCACGTGAAACGAGATGCCCCGATCGAGACACTGGCTCCGAAACGCCGACAGCACGTCGCGATCGGGGAGGTGAACCCGTGCGCACCAGCCACCCTCAGCGCTCGTGATTCGAAAGGCGAACAGGCCGGCTTCGGCACAGCGATCGGGAACGATCTCGAGATCGGTCTCGACGACGACGCGATAGATCGACCGATTCTCGAACGTCGCGACGCACGTCGCATTCGCGATGGTCGGATCCGCAGCCATTACCTCCTCGAGGGCCTCGTGCTCGTCGCCGAATGCGGAGACGAACTGGAGGCGTTGCTCGCCGGTCATCGCTCCGTACTCGTAGCGGAGCGTCACACCCGATCGGTGCTCGATCGTCGGCACTAACGGAAGCTCGTCGTGGACGAGGCGGATCGCTGCGATAAATCCCATTGAGAGATCGATGTCGTACACCGATATTGGCCCCAGCAACCCATACTTATAACGCGGGTAAGAGGGTTGTCGTAGGCCAAATCGACCCGCTCGGCTCGGTAGGGCAGACGAATTCTGTCAGTCAGTGCCGGCGCACCTGCGACTCACCGTGCGGGTGCGTCAGTACACCGTTCCAGCGGACCGTTCCATAGGAAGTATCGGCGCCGTTCAGAGCGTCGGCATACAGGACCGAGAGACGCGACCGAGTCGAGAATCACGAACCGTCCGGGTGGCGACACTGCGTCTCAGTTCATGTATCCGAGATCGGCCAGCCGGTCCGTCACGTCTCCGTCAGCTGCCGGTCTGTTCGTCTCCTCCCCCTCCTCGTACTCCGGATAGGACGTCGACTCGCCCGAATCAACGACGGGGACGACGGTGCCGTCCATGCGGTCGCTGTAGGGGACCCCCATCGCAGCCATGATCGTCGGCGCGACATCGAAGAGGTGCGCTCGCTCGAGCGCGGCGTCTTCGTCGATTCCCTCGCCCGCCGCGATGAAGACTCCGTCGAGCTTGTGGTTCCAGGGTTCGGCCGGGCTGAAGTAATCGCCCTCGCCTAGCTGCTCGGAGAGCATGTGTTCGAAGTCAGCGGGAATCGTGACGATGTCGACCGTCTCGTCGATTTCGTCACCGTGGAAGTACTGCTCGCGCGGCGCGACCGTCTCGAAGAACGGCTCGCCATCGGGCGTCTCGACGGCCTGTAGCATTCGAATGAGGCTCTCTCGGAGTTCCTCGTACTCCTCCGGTGGAACGACGCCGTTTGGCTCCCGGCCCTCGAGATTGATCCGAACGCCGAGTTCGGTCCGGGCACGAACGTAGGCCTCCGATTCGGCGAAGTCGACCTGTTCGTTCGCCGTTCGAGTGATTCCACCCGGCGCGTGCTCGATGGCGACGTCCGCAAGCCCGACCCGCTCGAGCGCGGTCCTGACCCGCCGGGCGGTAACGCCGAATCGCGCGGCGACAGACGCCGCGCGTGCGACCGTTCCCGGCTCCCACGTGTCGTACTCCTCGCCCTCGCGCAGGCGTCTGCGCATCGGCGTCCAGGACGGCATTCCCTTGCCGCCGGTCGTCGTCTCGAGGAACCCCACGTCGCGGAGGTACTCGTTGATCCGGAACTCGTAGCCGTCGTACGACCCCATCCCGTGGTCGCTCACGAGGAAGACGCGGTCCGGATCGCAGGCCTCGAGGATCGATGCGATCTGTTCGTCAGTCGCCTCGTAGACGGGATCGATGTGGCGTTTCTCGCCGCTGAGCTCGTGGAAGACCGTGTCCGTCTTCTGGAACTGGACGAACCCGAAGTCCGGGTCGAACTCGTCGGCGAGATAGCGAAACGCCTCCCCGCGCATCCGGACGAGATTCCGATACTCCTCGATCTTCGCGTCGTCCGAGAGCGAGTCGTCGTCACGCGTGTAGTTCGGATAGACGCGATACTCTCCAATCGCGTCGCGGACCTCCTCGAGGAGCCCGTCGGGATGGCACGGCGGATCCTCGGGGCCGAGGAATCCCGGGATGACCGCACCGTCGAACTCGTCCGGCGGGTGGGTGACCGGGGCGTTGACGACGACGCTCGAGCGGTCGTGTCGATCCAGCAGCGTCCACAGCGGATGCTCGTGGACGTCGTCGTTGCTCGTCACGTGCCAGTCGTAGCCGTCGTACCCGACGAAGCCGACCACGCCGTGTTTGCCGGGATTGACGCCGGTGTAGATCGACGGCCAGGCGCTCGGCGTCCACGGCGGGATCTGCGACTCGAGGGGCGCGGCTACTCCCGCCGAGCAGAGCCCTTCGATGGCCGGGATCCGATCGTCTTCGAACAGCCGCTCGAACACCGGCAGACAGCCCGCATCGATGCCGATGAGCAGCGTGTCCAGTCCGCTCGATTCGTTCGCGGTACTCCCCGTCGATGTCGCATCATCACGACGAAACGCCCGAGTCATCGTTTCTGTTGTCTGTTTATATCCAATAGTTTCGTTCGACCGCTGCCGTCGTCCCACGGCAGCAGTGTTGTTCGTTGCACCACGTATCTACATTCGACATAGAACACGGCACACTTCATTATCGATGCGTTAAAACCGACAGAGAGGCCCGAATACCGCGTATTTAACAACTGAACCGACCGATGGTCACGATCGGATTCCGGCCATGGTCGCGATCGCGGTCTCGAGGATGCCGACGGCATCGGCTTCCAGTCGTTCGGCTCTGGACTCGTCCCGTGCTTCGACCGTGAGCCGGACGACCGGTTCGGTACCGCTCGCGCGCAAGAGGACCCAGCCGTCGTCGACATCGACGTAGACGCCGTCGAGCGTGTCGACATCGTCGTATCGTTCGCTGACGCGATCGCGAACCTGATTCATCACCGCGATTTTCTCCTCGACCGAAACCGACGCGCGGCGGATCGGGTACGTCTCGACGCCGTCAACGAGCGACGAGAGCGGCCCGAGATCGGCAACGAGTTCCACGAGCTTGCACGCGGCGAGGGGGCCGTCCGGACACAGCGTTTCGTCCGGCCAGATCCAGGCGCCGCTCGGTTCGCCGCCGAAGACCACGTTTGGCTGCGTCGCGCGGTCGGCAACGAACGTGTCGCCGACCCGCGTTCGGCTCACCGACGCGCCCACGGCCGCCAGCGCGTCGTCGACCGCCATGCTCGTATCGACCGGCGCGGCGACCACGTCGCCGTCCGTCGCGGTCTCGCGTGCGAACAGGGCCAGGAGCACGTCTTTCGGGACGAACGAGCCGGTCTCGTCGACGGCTAGCATCCGATCGGCGTCGCCGTCGTGAGCGATCCCGACACTGGCGTCCGTCGCTTCGACGAGCGCGGAGAGGTCGCCGAGAGTCTCTCGAGTCGGCTCGCTCGGTCTCCCGGGGAAACGTCCGTCCCGCTGTCCGTTCAGCGTGACGACATCACAGCCCAGCTCCGAGAGCACGCGCGCGGTTATCCCCCCGGTCCCGTTCCCGATGTCGACGGCGACGCTCGGCGGGTCGTCGATCGACACGGACTCGGTTATCGCCGTCGCGTGTTGATCGGTCGAATCCTCGAGCGACTCGAGCGAGCCGTGTCCGTCCCAGGGCCGCAGGTCGTAGTCGCCCGCGTCGACTCGCGTCGCGATCGCGTCCCGCTGGTCGGAATCGAACGCCTTGCCCGACGCGGCCCAGAGCTTGATCCCGTTGTCCGGCGCGGGATTGTGCGAGGCCGTGACGACGATCCCCGCGTCCGCGTTCTCCCGCGGGACCGCCCTCGCAATCGTCGGCGTCGGCGCAACCCCCGCCTCGAGCACGTCCGCGCCACACTCGCGCAATCCAGCGGTCAACGCATCGGTCAGGACCCTGCCACTCTCTCGAGCATCTCGCCCGACGACGACGCGGTCGTAGCCGTCGGACGCGACGGCCCGACCGACCTCGAGCGCGAGCTCGGCCGTTATCTCCTCACCGACGGTTCCGCGGATACCACTCGTTCCGAACATAGTGACTATCCTCGAGACAGAAGGGATTACTATAGAGGTGTTAGACGAGTACGGTGTGTTCCCGTAAACGTTCTTGAACAGTGCCGTCTCTCGGTATACTACCGACGCGATGTCTGTGACGACGGCGATATCCTGTCAATCGTGTGGCGAACCCAAAAGATATCCGTGTGATTTCTCGGCCGAATTTATGTAAAAATATTGTCATAGTCCTGGGCAGATTCGAACTGCCGTCATGGGCTCCAAAGGCCCATATGATTGGCCACTACACCACAGGACTTTGCCTTCAATACGGAGTTATCGACAGAACGGCTTATGAGTTATTGTTTGCACCGGGACTAAGCGGGGGAGAGTTCGTCGATCATTTCAATTTCAGCATACCGATGGCAGCTTCTACAGAGACAAATGACGTTATCAAGCGTATGTGCGAGTTGCGGATCATTGAAGGTCCGTACCGGTACAATATGGTGGACATCCGGCTCGTGACCGATCTCTTTACGGGTGATGCCACAGTGTTGGCACGTGTGATCGTCCCGTTTCAGAGCTTTCCGCCTTACCTCTCTCCATCGACCATTGTACGCGTTTTCAGTGTTTTCCCATTGGTCGGATAGCCAGTGGCTGAGACAGTTTTGGCTACAAAACCGAACTGGCTCTCGATCCGCTTTTGACTGGAGAACGGACGATATTCGTCCGCACCACTCACAGACTTTCTTTACTCGCTCTATGTCGTGGTATTCGTAATACGGTGTACCGAGAAATTCATCGGTGTTCTCGACGCAATCCGAACAGTATACCCCAGGCTTGTTCGATGGATAATAGTCGAATGTCGAACCACAGCGATTACATGAGGCGGTTTCCGTTCCACCCTTCCAGTTGCCATTATGTTCGCCCCCGTTGGGGTTGCAATCGTCACAGAACTCACGCCGCGATTTCGGGTCGTAGAACTCGGATTCACACCCGGAACACGTTCGGTTCGGAAGCGAGTTATCGTGGACTTTGGTATGGTGCTGACGCATTCCCCGTTCGGTGTTCAGTGACTTTCCACATGTCGGACAGTCCATAAGTCCTATCGGTTCTGTAGGGGAATAAATGCCATCCAACCGCGGTGAAAGTAATCAGAACAAGCGGTGAAACAACGTCGAACTTGTCCGGAGGAGGCATACCAACGATGGAGTGCCTGTCCGTGACGAGTCCAACTAAAGGTAGCCTTCCTCGGCCAGCCGCTCGAGCCCCTCCTCGAGCCGTTCCTCGCTCGCCGCATACGAGATTCGCGCGTAGCCGGGCGTCCCGAACGCGCTCCCCGGCACGGTCGCGACGTGGGCGTCCTCGATCGCGCCCTCGCACCACGCCTGATCGTCATCAGCAACGGGGAGCATCATGTAGAACGCGCCCTCCGGCACTGCGACATCGACGTCGTGCTCGGCGAGCAAGTCGACGACCAGATCGCGGCGCTCTTCGAACGCGTCGGTCATCTCGGTGACGGCGTCCTCGGTCTCGAGCGCCTCGAGGCCGGCGTGCTGGACGAAGTTGACGGCGGAGGAGACGGAGTGACTGTGGAGTTTGCCGGCCTGATCGATCAGCTCCTCGGGGCCGGCGAAGTAGCCCAGTCGCCAGCCGGTCATCGAGTAGGCCTTCGAGAAGCCGTTGACGGTGACGGTGCGGTCTGCCATCCCCTCGAGCGTGCCGAGACTCGTCGGTTCGACGCCGTAGGTAATCTCCTTGTAAATCTCGTCGGAGATGACGGTGATGTCGTGTTCGACGGCAAGGTCGCGGACGCCTTCGAGCGCCGCGTCGGAGTAGACGGCACCGGTCGGGTTCGACGGCGAGTTGACGATCAGCAGCTTCGTTTCGTCGGAGACCGCGGCCGCGAGGTCGTCGAGTGCGGGCTCGAGCCGGAAGTCGGAGTCCGAAAGGTCGACGCGCGTGAGATCCCCACCGGCCATTTTCACCATGGCCTCGTAGGATACCCACGCGGGGTCGAGCAGGGCGACTTCGTCGCCCTCTCCGACGAGCGCCTGGACGATTTCGTACAGTGCCTGCTTCGCGCCGGGTGTGACGATGATCTCGTCCGTGCTATGATCGAGCCCGTCGTCGGCCAGCTTGTCGGCGATCGCCTCGCGCAGCTCGAGGATGCCGGCGGAGGTGGTGTAGCCGGTGTGGCCGGCGTCCATCGCGTCCTTGCCGGCCTCGACGATGTTCTCGGGTGTGGGGAAGTCGGGTTCGCCGACGCTCAGGTCGACGACGTCTGCGCCGTCGGCCTCGAGTTCGGTGGCGAGCGCGGAGATGGCAAGCGTTGCGGACGGTTCGACTCGGCTGACGCGGTCGGTGAATTCCATCGTCATTGTGGATCTAGTCTGAATCGGCAGCACTGGGGTCGGGGAGTTCGTCAACGAGATCGAGCGCGCCGTCGACGGCTTTCGCCGCGTTTGCGACGCGTTCGCGCGCCTCGGCGGCGGACATCCCGGGGCCGGTCACGCCGAGGGTTACGGGCGTATCGCGCTCGAGACTCACGTCGGTGAGTCCCTGGGCGGTAGCGTCCGTGATCACCTGGTCGTGGTCGGTATCGCCGGTGATGACCGTCCCGATAACGGCCACCGCGTCGACGTCCTCGCGGCGCGCGAGCCGGTCGGCCGCCAGCGGCGCGTCGTAGACTCCCGGGACGCGGACCGTCTCGTACACCTCGGCGCCCGCGGCGGTGGCTGCCTCGAGCGCTTCCTGCTCCATCTGCTCGGTGATCGGACGGTTGAATTCCGCGACCACCAGTCCGAGCGCGGTCATAGGCGAGCGGTGGAGAGGGCGGGTAAAAGAGGTACCGTTCTCGGGTGGCCGCGTACCGACACGCTGCCACCGGATGAGTGTCCAGTCCGTTCAATTGCGATGTCGGTTTCCTCCCGTTTAGCGACCTCACCCACTGTTTTCGCTCTGCACCACGACGTCGCCGTTGGTCGTGTCGACTCGCAGTCGACGTGTCCCGTCACCGAGCGTCACCTCGATCGAATCCTCGCTCGTGGCCTCCGAATCGTCGAACCCCTCGAGCGAGACCGCTCCGTTCGTCGTCGAGAGGCTGACGGTCGCGTCGAGCGAGGGAGGTGCGCGAACGGTGACCGCACCGTTGGTGCTCTCGGCCGTCAGATCGCCGTCGCCATCCGCGACCGTGATGTCGATGTCGCCGTTGGTTGTGTCCGCGCGAACGTCGCCGTCGACGCCGGTCACCCGAACCGACCCGTTGGTACTGTCGGCGACCAGTGCCCCGTCGACCCCCTGGACGTCGATCTCGCCGTTGGTCGTGTCAGCCGTCAGCTCGCCGGTCACGTCTCGTACCTCGACATCACCGTTCGTCGTCGCCGCACGAGTCACCCGAACGCCGTCGGGAACCGTCGCCTCGAGGTCAAGTTTCGGGTCGGGACCGAACAGGAACGGGACGTCCTCTTGTTGCGTTTCGACCGTGAGACGTCCGTCGTCGCGACTGGTCTCGATCGACAGCGACTCGAGGGCGTCCTCGGTGGGGGCCGCCTTGTGACCCCGAAGCTCGACTGTGTCACCCTGTTTGCCCTCGACGGTGATCGACCCGTTCTCGGCCGAGAGTGAGAGCGAGCTGAGATCGTCGGTCTCGTACGTTTCCGTTACGGTCTCCGTTTCACCTCGTCCCGTCGCGAGACAGCCGGCGACCGACGCGAGTACACTCAGTCCCCCTCCGGCGAGCACTCGACGTCGTGAGACGCTCGATTTCATATTCCTATCCGTGGCTTGCCACATAGATATATAATACTGTCCGATTTCCGAGGTGGGCACTCTGCACGAAGGTTTTTATAGGAAAGCGAAGCCGCTACCCCGTCTCTCGATCGACGGCCCATTTGAGAATTCTTAAGCGCGGGCGACGAGAATCGACGCGCATGACGACGCTACGGACGCCGGGACCGACGATCGGCGTAGTCGGCGGGGGACAGCTCGGGCGGATGCTCGCCGAAGCGGCCGCGCCGCTGGGCATCGAGGTGGTCGTGCTCGATCCGACGCCGGACTGTCCCGCCGCGCCGGTGGCTCGCGACCAGATCGTCGCCGGGTTCGACGACGAGGCGGGAATCCGCGAACTCGCCGCGCGCGCCGACGTCCTCACGTTCGAAATCGAACTCGCGGATCAGGACGTGATGGAGCGGGTGAGCGACGACACTGGCACACCCGTTCACCCGAAGCCGGCGACGCTCGAGACCATTCACGACAAACTCGTTCAGAAACGCGACCTCGAGGACGCCGGTGTTCCGGTGCCGCCGTTCCGCGCGGTCGAGGACGCCGACGACGTCCGCAGGGCGATCGACGACTACGGCGCGCCGGTGATGTTGAAGGCCCGCACCGGGGGCTACGACGGGCGCGGGAACGTCCCCGTCGAGTCGAAAGCTGACGCCGAAGACGCCCTCGAGTCGGTCGCCGGCCCGGCGATGGTCGAGTCGTTCGTCGACTTCGAGCGCGAGGTGTCCGTCATCGCGGTCAAGGGCGAGGACGAAATCGCAACCTTCCCGATCGGGGAAAACATCCACGAGGACGAAATCCTTCGGGAGACCGTCGTTCCGGCGCGCTCGAGCGAGGCCGTTACCGAGCGCGCTCACGCGGTCGCGCGCGACGTGCTCGAGGTGATGGACGGGCGGGGCGTCTACGGAATTGAGTTGTTCGAAACGCGCGAGGGCGAAATCCTGCTCAACGAGATCGCGCCGCGCCCGCACAACTCGGGTCACTGGACGATCGAGGGTGCCCAGAGCTCGCAGTTCGAACAGCACGCGCGAGCGGTACTGGGTTGGCCGCTTGGGTCGACCGAGCTGCGTTCGCCAACCGTTCTGACGAACCTGTTGGCTGACGTCGACGAGGAACGACGCGCGGAGTTAAGCGACATCGACCACGTCCTCGAGACGCCCGCCGCGCATCTCCACTGGTACGGCAAGCGGCAAGCCCGACCGCTGCGCAAGATGGGCCACGTCACCGTCTCGGGCGAGACCGAGGACGCCGACGTCGAAGCGCTACTGGAGGTCGCGCACGACCTCGAGGAGCGTGTGACGTTCCGGACGTAGCCAGTCGACTGCGGGTCGTCCCGCTCGCTCGGTCCGTTTGCCACTGTTTCAAGTCACTCGCCCGACCACCACCAGCTATGAGCGACAGCGTCAGCGAACTGATCGAGCGCCTGGACCGCGAGGCCGAACAGGATCGCCCGTCCGAGGAAACCCCGGACGTCGGGATCGTCATGGGCAGCGACTCCGACCTCGAGACGATGATGACCGGCGGGACGCGCCGGGGTGCCTACGACGCGTTCGTCGAGGAACTCGGCTTCGCCGAGCAGACCGACTTCGAGAACCCGCCCGCGGAACGGTTCACGTTCGAGACCTACGTGACCTCGGCTCATCGAACGCCGGACTTAATGACGACTTACGCGGAGACGGCCGAGGTCACGTAGGTC
>Ga0207995_100678_pt1 | contig 11829 bp, 11 predicted proteins | sample AntDeeMetag022AM_FD_184759 | JGI IMG/M metagenome (GOLD analysis project Ga0207995, IMG submission 184759) | Saline lake microbial communities from Deep Lake, Antarctica - Antarctic Deep Lake Metagenome 022AM (SPAdes) (version 2) | ecosystem: Environmental > Aquatic > Non-marine Saline and... | reverse complement strand
CCAGACGTTCCGGACGTGCGTCGTCGACGTCACCGTCCGGCCAATACCCAACCGTACATCGGTAGACAACTTATTTCGGGATAATGTTTTGGTCGTGTTACAAGGTAGTGTTCAGATAAGCTGGAACCAGACAATCGGTAGATGGGGGGTGCTACTAACGACATTGGGTAGATGTTCAGATATAATATATACTTATAGCCATGAAAATAAGTAACCGAAAAAAATACAGCGATCTACTCGGAATTAGGTTAGCTAACCGATAAATGAGACCGAAAAATCGGGTTACTGCACAGTGTTGCGACTACCAGTTATGCGACCCCGAAGAAGCGAATCTACGTTAATCTATCTCTCTGAGGAACTCGCCGATAGCCCTCACGAATGTCTTAACGCCCACTACCGGTGGTGATCGGATCGGTTGCTCCCGTGCTATTTTGATCAGATAGTCCGTCAGCCGCCACAGGTTGTAGAGCAACGCGGCCAACACGAAATTCGTGAATCGAACCCGGTAGTCCATCGAGGACGTTTTCGGCAGGAACTCTTCTATGGACTTGTACTGGTTTTCGATCTCCCACCGTCGACTGTAGTTGTTGCAGATCGGCGCGATTTCTTCTGTTCCTACGTCGTCTCGGTTAGTCGTGAATACAGCGTATTTGCCATCTGCATCATCGCTCGTGCTTGGAACATAGAGATATTCAGCTGTGTGGTGGACCTCACCGTTGTACCCGACCGGGACGTTGTGTTTGACAGCTGCATCGGCGTCCGGATGCTCTTTGATGTCCTTGATCGTATCCAGATCGTCCTGGTACTTCGGGACCGGAGCAGTGTAGATGATATCTCGGTTCTCGATAGCCGCGTAGACTCCCTTACTGTGGAATCCGCGATCTAAGTACACTTCATCGAGATCTACGTACCGTTCGGCCTTGGCTAACAGTCGCTCTACGATATCGGCTTTCGAGTACGAGGGTGCGTCGTCGTCTTCCCACTTCGAGTTCTCTTTTACTGGTTCAACGCCCAGAATGATCGGTGCTAAATCCCCAGCAAGAGTGATGGTGGCGTACTTGTATCCTCGCTTGTAGTCGTTGTCTTTCTTGTACCCGCTGACCATCCGAGGAAAATCAGGCCGAGTGATTCCTTCGTCCTTGTTTTCCCACGGCGAGATGGACACTTCTTCGTGAGTGATGTCGATTGCGGCGGTCTTTTTGCGGTCGTTGAACGGTCCTGCCCCCTGAATTGACGAAATGATATTGTCGACAGCACCATCGAATGATTCCATCAGTTCGTCTCTGATCGCATCAACCTCCGGCATATTGTCGTTTTGCAGGAGGTCATCGATCGTCAGTTGTGCGTCCTCGTCGCTGGGGGTAGCAAACTGCTTAATCACACGCAGGATCGTCGAGCCGTGGGCTGTCTGGTCGTCGTTAGTCAACCAGCCGTACTCTCCTTCAGAATTGGCACTCCCACGGTAAGCGCAGGCACGTGCGAACATTTCAAGGATTTCTTCATCCTCATAGGTTCTGTTGATTGCCCGTCCACTCTCGAACTCTGGAAAAGCGTGATGGCGAGCGAGCTTGATCGTCTTGGTCGTTTTCTGTCTGTGTGCTTCCCCCTCTGTCTGTTCGTCTTCGTCCTCCTTCGAGGGGTCTGTAGCAACGAGAGATTCAGCGATCACGTCGTTCTCGACAGCGACCTGTGCGATCCCCTTTGCAGCGGCCTTGATTATCTCCTGTGTCCCTTCACTGAACTGCCGCCACGCATGGTTGATCGTTCCCTGTTTTGGTGCGTTATCGAGTTTCCGAATATCGAACCCACAGGTTTTGACCAGGGACGGGCGTGAATTGAGACGATCGGCGAGTTCGTTTTGTGATAGTCCTTTCACCCGCTGATAAAGGAACGCCCGAACAAGCGACTCAGTCTCGAATGTGACCTTGTTTTGATTGCGAGTGTCAGTCAAGTCACCGACCGGGATACTGAGCTGACCAATAACATCCCATAGATGGGGCTCACGCTCACAGAGTGTTTCTGCATGTACGACAATGGCCTCCGCAATTGCAGGATCATCTCTTTGCATAAGATTCCTCCGTGAAAATTCCAGCTAATCTCGCTGTACCGCGTAAATATAGCTGAAAGAAATGAACGCGATAGCCTGTGCTACCACAGGCCTGTTCTCCAGTGTGTCTGTCGTCAAATCTCATATAGGTGGTAACTGCAGAATTTTACTTTGGTTTGGAGTGTTATTTTGAGGGTGTTACTTCCGAATTTCCGAATTATCCTACGAGGAGAGGCGACAAAAGCAGGCTAGCGCGCGAAAAATCGGATATTAAGCAAATTGGTGAATCTGTCTGGATTAAAAATTGATTTGATTCAAAAATAGCTCTATACTATATCACCGATTGTCCATCAAGAAGTTACTAATGAGTACTGCAGACATCAACGACTTTTTACAACGAAAAGGGTCTGTAGAAATTATCGTTGAAATTGGATCTGGAAGTTCAACATTCCAGAATATCAAAAAATCGGTACTAGTGAGCTCCTCTACTATTTCTAATCGCTTGAAGGATGGCGTCGAAATAGAATTATTTGATGTAACACACCGACCGACAGAATACGGAACACAAAAACGATACGAACTAACACCTATCGGAAATCGTGTTTTTGAATGGATTCAAGAAATCGACATGGATTCGGCGGTTCGAGAACTCCAACGTGTTCAACGCAAGCGAGACAGCAAACTAGACCGGTTACTTGATTTTGTTAGAAGAGATATGTCGCTTCACGATACAGAGAACATTTGGGGTGATTTTCCTTCTGACGATGGAGTTGAAAATTCGTTTGAAGAACCGATCGATGAAATAGAGCCTGAGCAATTGGAAGAGAAGCGGAGAAAAAAACGGAGAGAGAAGCTGGAAAATGATCTTGTAGGAGAGATGAATCTTGATGAAGACACCGATGAAAAATGAGAGTGACTAATTCGACCACTTTGCAAAAAAAGTGCCTACCGGCCCGGTGGATTGAGGTTCTTCATCTTGAAATCTGACCGTGGGACATACGATTCTGCAAGAACTGCAAGCTCACGGGTCCGTTGGATATCTGCAAGATTGTGCAGTAGCAGTGATTCCCACTCAGCTCCTTCGAATGCGTCGACAGCTGCCTTACTATCGTCGAAGGGATCGCACGACTCATCTTGGACCAGCTCGTCGTAGACGCCGACGAGATCGTTCTTATCGTTCGTATCGAACCGGTCGACGAACTCGAAGACATCTGCGTAGGCCAGATTCGGAAACGGCCAGTCGATGTCGTGTGAGATACACGCAGTTCGGACAAATGGGAGATCGAATCCACCGTTCCACGTCTCACCGTTGTAAGCTGTCAAGTAGTGTTTGTCGTCATCAAGTCGGTTGTGAGATACAGTAGTCAAGATTTCCAGCAGACCTTCCTCTTCTCTTGTGACTATTACCTCAATACTACCAACTGACTCCTCAAGCAGTGTTTGTTCCAGGTGGGAGCTGTTCGCCTCTCGGCCTGCTGTGTTCAAGATGATGACCTCACCGAGTTCGTGAGCGATGCCAGCTACAGTAATGACTGCTTCCTCTCCAAGCCCGCTTGTTTCAATGTCGAAGGCTACTGGGTCAAGATTTCCCATATGGGGCTGTTACGGAGGTTACATATGATGATTGGAGGGTAGTTTCCGAAACTCGAATATTTACCAAATAGACCCAAGCAAGGGTATCCAGTTTACATCACAATGTATCTGTGCAAGACTGTGACCAAGTGTCAATTACGAAAGGATCGACGTATCGGTGCTACCAAACTTCTAATTGGGACGAAGCCGCTGTACGTATATGGTTGATCTACGAGAATATTTCAGAGAATCCAACGCGATCGAGGATGTCCACGAGGAAACAGCCATCGATGCAACCTTCGAAGCTTGGGAAGCGATCAAAGATGAAGATCCGATCACTCACGACGTGATCAAAACGGGTCACGAATACATCCTACAAGATCGACAACCAGATATCGCAGGCCAGTACCGCGATATTCAGGTCTATATCGGTGAGTCGACTCCACCCCCGCCGGTAGTCGTCGAATCTGAGATGGAGAAATTACTCTCGTGGGAACCTCAGAATCCAATAGAGGCCATTGAGTGGCATATAGCTTTTGAGCAGATTCATCCTTTCGCTGATGGCAACGGACGGATTGGAAGACTTCTCTATCTCCGTCATTCGCAGATGTTAGAAATTGAGCCAATTATGTGGCGTGCAGAAGACCGAGCAGGCTATTACGATTTGTTCCAGACAGATGTGAACTTAGATGAGAAATCGAACATATGATAGACCACAACCGCCATTCCATTCGAGTAATTCAGCCCATCTCCCACAACCGAGAAGGATTAACCTGTCTGACCACAGCAGGTCAGTTAGATATCTTTATTTCATATTAAAAATTATTAATTCGGCATTGAATGCGTCTCGTCATGAATTTCCTCTTCGTCATTCTCTTCCTCTAGCTGACGTTCTGAGGGAGTTAACACAGATATTTGTTGAATATCGCCGCCCATTATAAGCTCAACATCTGCATTGGAATCGACCAATTCTCCGGTGTCGCTGAATTCCCACGTAGCATTCTTAATCGCTATTTGTTTTTCTTTTCCATCATCACTGTACTGCCATAGCTCACCAGCGACAAGGTCATTATCAGATGTAAGCACCTGAACGTGTGTGGCATTATCGAGCGTCCCCTCCCAGGGTTCATGGAAATTTCGTCTTCGGTCAGGAGACACGCGATTCCACACCCATTCTCTACAAGTCCGGTGAACATCACGCGCAAGCAGATACGCTCCCACAAGACCGACAATAATTGAAAATAACATCAGAGACAGAACAAGTCCCGGACGGAATTGAGGGGTGAAAAACAAATTACTCACATCTGTTGGTTCTGTGAATGTTTGACCAGTCAATTGGACTATCCAAAGAAAGAGCGTTACAACAAATAGACTTGATGCCAGACTGATGATTATCAGCCTCCATTTTGAGATTTCAGTTCTCAGAACACCAAGCGTGACAGCTACATGGGTGGCGATGAAGCCAGGAACGACAACAATCAGTGCTAATAGTAGATTTTCTAACGAAGTACCGAGCATCGTCGACTGTTATTCGCTTTGGTCAGAATCGGAACGTGAAGATCGAGTAGATGAACGGCGCACGCCAAAAATACCTATGCGCCCGCCGGAGTCGCCGTCTGCGGTTTTCCCCTTTTGATCGACATCCTCAACTGTGTGGCCTTTTTCAACGGTCTGACCATCTGTGACAGTTTTGGAATTTTGGCTAAGTGTCTTGCCGAACTCACCGTCGACGATTTTTGAGTTGGTGCGATTCGTCTTTCCTAGTGTCTCGCTTTCTCGACCGGACTTCTCCGACGAAGTATCATCATTCGACATTTACGGATAGAGGTAATTTCTGCCCCCTATTAAGTCTAGGCCAACCGGAGTGAAAGTGATTGTCTAAAGACTGTCAGACAGGTGTTTATAACACGTCAATCAAGGCTTTACACAACCTCTAAGTCCTGCACTACATGACAGAATTTCGTTGCGTATTGTAATCCTCTGAAATGGGAGTGGGAATCACGAGTATGATGCATAAGTCCGAGCTTTCGTGTTTCCCTTGGCGAATATCAGATTATACTGCTCAAGTTTCGAGAGGTGATTCCGCATCGTCCGACGGGTCTTCGGATCGTCGACAGCCTCACAGTAGGCATCGTAGAGATCTCCTGCCCCGATCTCTCCGGCTTCGGTGATCGTGTCGTAGAGAACCTGCTGATGGTCGGTGAGTTTGTCAGTGGTCTTCTGCCTGATTTCCGATTTCGCTTCCGGAACCACTTGCTCGATCACGTCGAGGGTAATACTATCGTCGCCGTTCTGTTGTGCCACCCGTGCAGCGTTCCGGAAAATGCTGATGGCAACCCGTGCATCGCCTGCTGCATAGTCGGCAATCGTCTCTAGCCGTTGGGTGTCGATAGCATCGGGTTCAAGCCCCCACCGTGCGCGATCTTCCAAGATCGTCACCAGCTCCGAGATATTGTACTGGCCGAATCGAATCCGTGGACACGCCCCCAGACGACTGTTCAGCCTGTCATCGAGTGTGCTGAATACGTCCTCCTCTCGGTTAGCGATCAGAACCATTGTGATGTGTGGTATCCGGTAGAGGTCGTATAGCAGGCTCTTGTCCTGTAGCTGGTCGACTTCATCGAGAATCACGACGTAGGGCGGGCCGTCGTACTCTCTGAGGCGTTCCAAGAGCTCGTCTTTTGGCGTCGACTGCCGGTGAATATCGAACGTGCTGTCGATGCCATCGAGAAGCCTGTAGAGCGTTTTGAATCGCGTGTGATCCTCCCAGCAGTTCACATACTGGTAGTTGAGGCCGACAACGTTCTCTCGCAGCTGTTCGATGGTGAACTGAGCGATACAGGTCTTTCCAGCTCCCGAGGGGCCGTAGAGGAGGGAGTTTGTGGCTCGTTCACCGTCGACGATTGGGCGCAGGGTATCCGACAGGTGGCTCACCTCTGCTGATCTGTGCTTTACGTCGTTGGGGACAAATTCGGGCTGCAACACCCGTGCGTCCGTAATCATGGATTCTGATATGTTCTTCTGACACATAAACGGAAGTGGGTAGTTTCCGAATCTTCCGAAAACAAGTAATTCGGTTATCGTCCATAGAAGCAGTCGACAGGGACAACAGGTTAGAAACAACCTATAACGTGGTGAGTATGTTCGGTGAGCGGGCAGATGTCGCTATTGCGTCGACTCTTGGACTGGTTCGGCCTCTTGGTCGGCCAACTGCTCGTATTTTTCAAGCACCATTTGGAAGTAGTCTTCGTCCATGAGTCGGGGGTTCTGCACCCGGTGGAAATCACTCAATACGAACGCCGTCTGTTCGTGATCTAATCCGTACGCATGAAACGCCGCTGCGTCCATCTCGGCCTGTACTTCTCGACGCTTGCTTACATCAATGACAGGCTCAATCCCATCCAGCCGCTCTCGCATCTCTGCAAATTCGTCATCGTAGCAGTTGAGCTGGGCGGCTCGAGTCCAAATGTACTCAAACCACTCGTCACCCTCGGTAAGCCGGGGGACCTGTGACTCTTTGAACTTATACATGACAATATTACTATCGACCTTCGTTCTCATTAGGAAATCAAATGGTATTGAATTCAACAGACCAACGGCAGCAAACAGTTCTTCATCAGTGAATATGGCATCATAGGCGGAGTGTAGCGGGTAGTCAGTGAGATCGCCTTTTTCGGGATTGACCTCGAATTTTTGAATAGTGTTGATCGCATGATGGCAAACATTATTTGGAGGGATAACTGCTGCAATCATTGTCCGTTCATCAGTAGAACGAGCAATATTCCGTATGACAATACGGTAGTCGGAACAATCTAACAGCACGTCTTCGGGGCATAGCTCTTTACCTCGGTGATCATCCAACAGATCGTTTACGAATGATACCTGTGATCCGGTCCCATCAAACGCATTATACAGACCTCGTTTCAGCTTAGGTAGTGTTTTTTCACGGATTCGACGCTTTGCACTCTTCTTTGGGTCGACATCTTCGTCAACACTCCAAAACTCTGGAGAGTCAATATCGAACAGGCTGCTATTATGTGCGAATTGGTAGATGTTACTACCACCCAATACAGGATAGTCGCCTTCTTGTTCAGATTCTACGAACCTATCAGTATCATTTGCTCGATCAAGTTCTCTATACGGTGTAGTGTACCAACCACCTGCCTGATGATCTGAGAGTGGTGGATGTTGTAGAATAGTGTTCAGTACATCCGCTTCTTGTTGTGATTCAACATATGGAAAAATCCGAGCTTCTGGAGAATAATCAGAAAGTACCTTACGAGGAATCTGTAGAGCAGATTCATTTATATCATTGAGTATGTCAATATCTCTCTGTTTGAATATCCCCGAAAGCTGTTCTGTGCGTCCTTGGTTCTCAAAGACTAACACCCCAAAATTGTACCGGTTGTCTATTGCTGGGAAGATACCGTTGTTCTCGAATGTAACCAACGTCTGAATCGATGCCTCATCAAGTAGTTTCATCCGCAAATCCTTCGTTGATGACCCGTTGAATATCGCTCCAGGTAGCACTTGAGATACCATTGCATCCTCTCGTGCGATGTTGAATACTCGTTCTAAGAACAACGCAGAAAGATCATTGTCGCTGGCCTGCGTTCGGCCCGCTACAGTTGGTCGCTGTAGTTTATAGACTCCAGAATGGTTGAAGTACGCAGCCAGTATTTCGATGTCACGCTGATATTCTTCCCATCCTTCTCTAATTTCTTCATCCTCCAGTAGCTCTTCCTGTCGCTTGTCCTTCTTTTTCGGCATATAGGTCCGGAATCTCTCGTCGTAACGAGTGAAATAGTCGTCCCGAACCGGTGTTATTTGATCCCACGGTGGATTGCCCACGATCACATCGAACCCCCCGTCAGCGTACACTTCGGCGTACTCAAGCACCCAGTGGAATGGATCGAATGATTCGACCTTTTCGGACGTTATATCCTCAACACCAGCAGCTACGAACTCGTCTTTCACGTCGTCGACCAGCTCGTCTCTCGCTTCTTGGAGTAGCTGATTGGCTTCCTTGCGATGTTCTTCGGCCTGATCGCTCGTAATCGCCTCTTCGTAGGCCGAAATCTCGTCAATAATGTTCTCGTAACGGGTTCTGACCGTATCCTCGTTGAAGCTATCGAGCGTGTAGCCGTCGCCGTCCTCGGTCGTCTCGGGGAAGCCGGTGTATCCGATCAGGCTGTTGCCCTGCCGGAGATTGAACGCGATATTCGGCAGTGCCAACTCCTCTTGATCCATCGTCTCCAGGTCGTCTTCCTCCAATTCAGCAATCACTGATAGCCAACATCTGAGCTTGGCGATCTCGACAGCCGGGCCGACAATGTCGACGCCGTAGATGTTGTTCTGGACCGTCTTCTTCTTGAGCTTCTGTTCGTGTGGGTAGGTGTCGTTCTGTGCCCACAACGCCCGTCGAACGCCGACGATCTCCTCTAACACTGAGGTCAAGAAGTGCCCACTCCCACACGCCGGGTCGACTACCCGGAAGTCGTTGACCTCATCGAGTAGCTGGCCGATCAGGTCTAACGATGCCGGAACCGACTCAATCAACTCGTAGACGGTATCGTAGTTCTCTAACTCGGCTTCGGGCCACCCGCGTTCCTCGATTAACACTCGTTTGAGCCGGTCGAATAGAGCTGGCCGAACCGTTCGCTCTGCACTGAACCGAGTAATCTCCTTGGGCGTATAGTATGCTCCGAGTTCCTTGTTTTGGTCGGCGTTGTCGGCCGTAATGTAGTTGATAGTCTTCTCGAAGACGTTGCCCAGCACGCTCGGATCGAGGTCGGTAAGTGAGCCGTCCGTAGAGAAACTGTAGCTCTCAAGCAACTCAAGAATGGATTTGAGAACGCTGTCCCGAACGTCGAAATCCGACTCTTCGAACGCCTCGCGGTCGCCGCTCCCGTCGTGCTGGATCGACGGCCGGAACAGTCCACCATTCAGGTACGGAATATCAGCGAACAGGTCAATATCCTGTATTTGCGGTGAGCGTTTATCCGGACGCTCGTTCAGCACATCGTAGAACAATGACTGGATGAACGACTCGTAGAGCGAATCCGTGTAAAGGCCGTCCTCGTAGGTATCAAGGATGCTCTGTAAGAGGTCCGGGCGAACGATACCCTTGTCTTCCAGGAATTTGATGAAGATAAGCCGGTTCATCATCTCCACTGAGAACAGCCGCGTGTCGTCGGCGGTCGCCCCCTCCGGTGCGATCACGCCGTCGTGGGTGAGTGAGCGGGGTGTCTCCTCGGACTCGTTGACAATCCCGAAGACGTACCGAATGTAGTCGTCGTAAAACTCGTCGGTGATCTCCTCTTGCTTCTGCTTGATTACCTGGCGGGCCTCGCCCGCGATCGACCGGAAGTTGGTAAACTCGAAAGTCCGAACTAGCGTGTCGACTCGTTCAAGATCCGCCTCAAAGACAGCCTCTTCCAGTGGTTCGCGTGGTCCGACTTGATTCTCGAACAGGGCGACAAACACCGGCTGTAGATCCACCTCCTCGATGACGTTGTGGGTGTAGGAATCGGGATCGTAGCGAATGAACGTCCACCGAAGCCCGTCCGTGGCGAAGCCGAAATCGGATTCAAACTCTCGTTGGCTCAACCAGCTGCGAACCTGCCCTTCGCCATGTTCTCGGGATTTGAGATCTTTGTTGATCGGCTCGGCCTCAATCAACAGCCGAGTAGAATCAATATCGTCGTAGTCTCGTAGTGAGATCGTGTAGTCGGCCACTTCCGTCCTACCCCCGGAAAGGCCACCGGCCTCGGTATCGTAGCGATACCCAAGTTCGTCCAACAACGGCTCGATGACGGCGTTCTGAGTAAACGGTTCAGGCTGTAGGCCGTCACGGGTCATGCTACCTTTCAGAACGTAAGAGCCGCCACCACCGCTCCGTAGCATCCGTTCTAGCGTCTCGTCATCTATCTGTTCGCGGAGGTTAGATATCGTCGCGTCGACGGCCTGTAGAAGATCCGCCCGCGATTGGACGTCGACAGTCGTCTCGAATGCCTGCTCGACAAATTCGGTGGCTGAGGTGGCTGATTGAGGGGGCATATATGTGGTGAGTGTTCGGTAACTACTCTACGGAAACCCGCGTTTGCTGATAAGTTCTTGGATAGACCTAACACAGACCGTGAAAAATCATAGTACGTGAGTGGTTACGCTGGTCGACTCGGCTGTCTGTAGGATACGGTGTCGACCCGAAATGCGAGAATTATTCCCTAATTCGGATTAGAACGATTATTTCTGGACCGCTCGAATCTGATCAAACAGCTTCCAAATATATCTACCAAGTTTGGTTGACCAATCTGGATTCAGCGGGGTAGGATTGATTACATCTATTCCTTCATGAGATACCAACCGCTCACCCACGCCCCAGTGATGACCTTCTCCTAATACAATACAAGCGGAGTCCACATCATCGGTATGAGATTGTATTGTACCCGCCATTGCGTCCTCTCGCCGAGAGTTCACAAAATACAGCATTATTATGAACAACACGAGGGTAGTCATGAGGAGTACCAGAGTGGAAATATAGATCGTGCCTAAAAGCGAATAGTATCTTGACGCGAATAGTGGGACTGCAACGAGTGGACCCCAGTTGAGGAATGCCCACCGCAACGGGTTCTCGTAGATAGGGAGTGCAGGATGTACTAGGTCGATCTCTTGAATCTCTGCCCCATGTTCGTTTTTAATCCGTTGCATGATGTCCTTATCACGCCCTTTCGATCCTCCACTGACTATTGAGAGAATTAACCCACCAATAGGGTAAGCTACAAGCACCAGAAACGCGGCTCCAAGTGAGATCAATGGCGCTCGTGGAAACAGGTGAGTGATTACCCGTATTTGTCCAGTTCGTGTTGCTTCGCCAGCTTCACCGAAGACAACATCTGGTGATTCAAGATGTTGGTTGATAGCGTCAACACGCCCGCTAACCTCGTCAATATGCGTTCCAGAGGAGATGAATACCTCCATTTATCGGATAAAATATTGAGCTAAAATAAAATTGTACCGACAGTCCAGATTCTATATCATAAGAAATCTGGTGGTTAGTAGAAATCCATCTCCCGAACTTCTGTGGAACAGTACTAGATGCTGTTTGATATCGCGCTCTGTAGTTTATGGCTCTGCATACGACCGGATCGATTCTAGTTCGTCGTCGACAATATCATCCGCGAGCACGCCCAAATCGACTGATTCGGGGG
>Ga0207995_100663_pt1 | contig 12041 bp, 11 predicted proteins | sample AntDeeMetag022AM_FD_184759 | JGI IMG/M metagenome (GOLD analysis project Ga0207995, IMG submission 184759) | Saline lake microbial communities from Deep Lake, Antarctica - Antarctic Deep Lake Metagenome 022AM (SPAdes) (version 2) | ecosystem: Environmental > Aquatic > Non-marine Saline and... | reverse complement strand
CTGGGCGTGGAAGCAAGGCCAGAAGCGGTGGAACAAGCGCTGCAGGCGGACCCGGAGGCGGCGGAGCGGCTCAAGCGTCTCGAACAGGATCACAAGCGAGAGATCATGAGCCTCACCTTGCAGGCCGAGACGACCCGGCTGGCTGAGGTCAACGAGACCATCCGCACCGAAGCCAAAGCCGATGACGCCTATGTGCGCCGCTGGCGTCCTACCTTCGGCTACCTGGTTGCCGTGTCCTGGGCACTGCAGTCGATCGCTATTGGCTGGACCATCATCGCCACCCCGGAGGAGGCCGGCACGGTTGCCCAGTCCATCACCGCACTGACGCCGATGTGGTCCGTGGCGCTTGCCGTGCTGGGGATCAATGTCCACAAGCGCTCGCAAGACAAGCAGGTGGCCGCCGGACAACAGCCAGGCGGCTTCATGGGAATGATAAAGGGGATTGCCAAGTGAGTGACGACCAGACCGTCGAGCAGCAGATCCAGTCCAAGGGGCTTAATGCTCCGCGCGTGACGCCCGACCACATCGAGGTGATCTGACGGGGGAAGACTGAACCTGCCCCGCCGCCAGGCTTTATAAACCCAACCGAATCCCCGAGGGGATAGGGACCTGCCGTGAGGCACGTCCCGCACCCGCCGGCTCGTCGTGAGACGCCCGGCACATTGATGCGGTGATCGCTGGCACTTTAAAGCCGGGAAGCCACGACTGATACCAGCCCCGGCCATCGCATCACCCTATTCAATGGAGACGCCGGCCGTGAGGCCCGCGTGAACGATATGGCCCGCAAACCGACTGCAAAGCAGCAGCGATTCGTCGAAGAGTATCTCGTAGACCTCAATGGCACCCAGGCAGCGATCCGCGCCGGGTACAGTGACAAGCGAGCGTCGGAGACCGCCTACCAGCTGCTACAGAAAGCGCCAGTTCGTGACGCCATCGCCGCGGCCAAAGCCGAGCGCTCCGAAGAGACCAAGATCGACGCAGCCTATGTGCTTCATCGCTTGGTAGAGATCGACCAGATGGACGTGGCCGACATCCTCCGCGATGACGGCAGCGTGAAGGCGGTACGTGACTGGCCTACGGCCTGGCGCACCTACGTCAGTGGCATGGATCTATCCGAGCTGTGGGAAGGCTCCGGGGGCGAGCGCCAAATGATTGGTCTGCTGAAGAAGATCAAGTGGCCGGACAAGGTGAAGAACCTGGAGTTGCTCGGCAAGCACGTCGATGTCCAGGCCTTCAAGGAGCAGAAGGAGCTGTCCGGCGGACTGGCAATCAGCCATGAGGATGCCCTGGAGGCGCTCGAGTGAATGAGCGCGAGCTGACGATCCGCCGGCGGCTGAAGGACGACTTCGAGCACTACGCCCCCAGGGCCCTGAAGATCCGCTCCAAGAGCGGCCGTGTCGAGCCCTTCGAGCTCAACCAGGCCCAGCGGCATATCCATGCCTGCCTCGAGGAGCAGAAACGCCAGACCGGCAAGGTCCGGGCACTGATCCTCAAGGGTCGCCAGCAGGGCGCCTCGACCTACACCGAGGGGCGCTTCTACTGGTTGGTCAGCCATCGCAAGGGGGTACGCTCCTTCATCCTCACCCACGAGGCGGAGTCCACCGGGGCGCTGTTCGAGATGGCCGAGCGCTATCACGACAACTGCCCGGCCCTAGTCAGGCCTTCGACCGGCGCCTCCAACGCGAGAGAGCTGTACTTCGACCGCCTCGACTCGGGCTACAAGGTCGGCACCGCCGGCAACAAGTCCGTTGGCCGTGGCACCACAATCCAGTACTTCCACGGTTCCGAGGTGGCCTTCTGGCCACATGCCTCGGAGCACGCCAAGGGGATCCTACAGGCGGTGCCGGACGCCCCGGACACCGAGGTGGTGCTCGAGTCCACCGCCAACGGCATCGGCAACTACTTCCACCAGCAGTGGCAAGCGGCCGAGGCCGGCGAGAGTGAGTTCCTGGCGATCTTCGTGCCCTGGTACTGGCAGGCCGAGTATCGCAAGCCGGTGCTGGAGGGCTTCGTCAGGACGGACGCCGAGGAGGTTCTAGTCAAGCTGTTCGGGTTGGACGACGAGCAGCTTCAGTTCCGGCGCTTCAAGATCGCCGAGCTCTCCGCCGACGGCATAGAGGGCACCAGTGCCTTCAAGCAGGAATACCCGATGACCGCCCAGGAGGCGTTCCAGGTCTCTGGGGGCGACACTCTGATCACGCCCGAGCCGGTGATCGCCGCCCGCCGCTACAAGTGCCTGGGCAGCGGGCCGCTGATCATCGGCGTGGACCCGGCCAGGTTCGGTAGCGACCGCACCGCGATCATCCGCCGGCGGAACCGGGCGGCCTACTCGCTCGAGACGTACACCAAGCGCTCCACCATGGAGATCGCTGGCATCGTCGCCTCGATCATCAAGAAGGAGAAGCCGGCCCAGGTGGCCATCGATGTCGGTGGCCTGGGCGCCGGGGTAGTGGACCGCCTCGAGGAGCTTGGCTACGGCGACATCGTCGAGGCTGTCAACTTCGGTGCCGCCGCCGGCGACCCTGAGCTCTATCGCAACAAGCGTGCCGAGATGTGGTGGCTGATGCGCGACTGGTTGATCGACGACACCGCCCCGGTGATGATCCCCGACAGAGACGCGCTGCATGCCGACCTGTGCGGGCCGGCCTATCGCTATGACAGCAACCAGCGACGGATCCTCGAGAGCAAGGAAGACATCGCCAAGCGTGGGCTACGCAGCCCGGACGCTGGCGACGCCCTAGCCCTGACCTTTGCCGAGCCGGTCCGCATCAAGCAGGACGTCCAAGCCCGCGTGGTCGCCGACGCCACCACTGGTTACTGACACCGACCCCAGCCGTGAGGCTCTGATGACAGACCAAGTACACGACACCGACCAGCAGGGCGAGATGGAGCTGACTGCCGAGCGCCTGCAGCGCTTCGCCCACCGGCTGACGCGCATGGCCCATGAGCAGGTTCAGAGCCGCGCGAGCCTCGAGCAGCGCTGGCTGGAGGATCTGCGTCAGTACCATGGCGAGTACGACCCGGTCACCTCGGCCAACCTGCAGGACTCCGAGGGCAGCAAGGTCTTCGTCAACATCACCCGTAACAAGACCAACGCGGCCGAGGCCCGGCTGCAGGACATGCTGTTCCCAACCGACGACCGCAACTGGGGCATCGGGCCCACGCCGGTGCCGGAGTTGGAAGGGGTGGAGCCTGGCGAGACGGCCCTGGGGCCGAACGGCGAGCCCGTCGATCTCAGTCAGATCGCTGAGCAGGTCAAGCGGGTGGCCAAGAAGAAGGCCCGCGCCATGCAGGACGAGATCAACGACCAGCTCCAGGAAGGCCGCTACCAGATCAAGTGCCGCGACGTCATCCACGACGCCGCACTGCTTGGCACCGGGGTGATCAAGGGACCGGTGATCGTCGGGCGCACCAAGAAGCGTTGGGACACCCAGGGCGGCATCTCGCAGCTAACCATCCAGGAGGCCCTGGAGCCATCTGCCGAGCGGGTGGACCCCTGGGACTTCTTCCCCGACATGAGCGCCCGCCACATCGAGGAGGCGGAGTTCATCTTCGAGCGCCACCTCTGGACGAAGCGTCAGCTGCGCGAATTCGCCCGGATGCCCGGGGTGCTGGACGAGCAGCTGCGTGCTGTGGTCAAGGGCGGCAAGGACAATAGCCAGATCGCAAAGGACCATACCAACGACATCCGCGCGATCACCGGGGTGGACTCGATCAACTCCACCAACAAGTACGAGGTGTGGGAGTACCACGGCCCGATCAGCAAGGCCGAGCTGCTGGATGCCTTCGACGAGGCCGGTGAGGAGATCACCGAGGAGGAGGTGGACGAGCTCAACGACGAGGTCGAGGCGGTCGTCTTCTTCAGCGGCAACAACGTGCTGAAGGTGGTCCTCAACCCCATGGATACCGAAGATCGGCCCTTTTCGGTCTTCAACTGGGAGAAGGACGAGTCGGCGATGTTCGGGTTCGGTATTCCGTACCTGATGCGCCAACCCCAGCGGGTCATCAACGCCGCCTGGCGGATGATGCTGGACAACGCCGGCAGCTCGGCCAGCGACATCATCGTCGCCAACCGGCACCTGATCCAGCCGGCAGACGGTAGCTGGTCGAGCCAGCCTGGCAAGAAGAAGCTGTACTTCCTCAACGACAAGAACCGCAGCGTCAACGAGGCCTTCGCCAGCTTCACGATCCCCAATCACCAGGCCGAGTTCGCCAACATTTTCACCATGGCCCGCCAGTTGGCCGACGAGGAGACGAACCTGCCGCTTATCGCCCAGGGCGAGCAGGCTTCCCACGTCACCGACACCAGCTCTGGCATGGCCATGCTGATGAACTCGGCCAACATCGTGCTGCGCCGCGCGGTGAAGAACTGGGACGACGACATCACCCGGCCGACCATCTCGCGCTTCTATGACTGGAACATGCAGTACAGCGATGACGAGGCGATCAAGGGCGACTACACCGTCGATGCCCGCGGCTCCGGTGCTCTGCTGGTACGTGAGAAGCAGCAGGAGAGCCTGTTGGCCTACGCAAACATCTCCGCCGGCAACCCCGAGATGGCGATCCGCCGCGACTGGAAGGGGCTGGACCGGGAGCTGGCCAAGGCCCTCGAGCTGCCCTACGAGCAGGTCACCCTGCCGGATGGCGAGATCGAGGAGAAGAAGAAGCAGGCCCAAGAGGCCGGCGATCCCGAGATGCAGCTCAAGCAAGCCGAGATCCAGCTCAAGATGCAGGAGGCCCAGGCCAAGGCCCAGCAGCAGCAGCAGGACTTCCAGCTGCGCAGCCAGCAGCAGCAGTGGGAACAGCAGTTCGAGGCCGCCAAGCTGCAGACCGAGCAGGAAAAGGCGCGCCTGGAGATCGCCCTGAAGGAGGGCATCACCCTCGCCCAGCTTGAGCAGCAGGCTGGCCTGGAGTCGCAGAAGCTCGAGGCACAGATGCAGCAGACCGCTGCCAAGCTGCAGACCGAGCGCGACAAGACGGCCGCCCAACTGACCGAGCAGCAGAACGACCGGCTGGCCCGCGAGCAGAACATGCAGATGGGGCACGACAGCTATGGCTGAGCCGACCCACAAGATCGACTCCCGCTCGGACACCTGGAAGGCGGTGCTCGAGTGGGCCCAGGCACAGCGTGACGAGGCCATCGAGGGGCTGATCCATGACCACGACAGCGAGCAGCAGCGTGGCCGGATCGGTGCCCTGGATGACCTGGTTGCCCTGGCAGCACCGGACGACGCGCCGACGGTCGTCGCCGATACCTACACCTGAACCACCGATGGCCGCCCGTGAGGGCCGCTGGAGTGACACATGAGTCAAGAAAACAACGCCCCCGCTGAAGAGTTCGACGACGCCAAGGCTGACGAATATTTCAACGAATTCTCGGGTGACGAGCCGGTCGAGCCCCGTGATCCCCAGGCCGAGGACGAGCCCGCCGAGGGCGACGAGGGCCAGGAGGGTGAGGGCGGCGAGCCGCCCCGCGACGATCAGGGCCGCTTCTCCGCCGAGGGCGATGACGGCGCCGAAGGCGAGGGTGAAGACGAGTATCCCCAGGCCAAGCTCGAGCGCCTTCGCTTGGAGGCCCAGAGCTGGCAGCACCGTTACCAGTCCGACCTGGGCCGCCAGAACGCCCTGCAGCGCAAGATTCAGCAGCTCGAGCAGGAGAACCAGCAGCTGCATAAGCGCCGCCAGCCCCGACTAGAGCCTGGCCAGGGTGAGAGTGACAACCCCGAAGGCTCTAGGATGAGCGACGACGAGTGGAAGGCTCTCAAGGAGGACTTTCCCGAGATCGCCAAGGGTGTCGAGCAGCAGATGGGGGCCATGCAGCGCCAGTACGAGGAGCGCATCGGCCAGCTCGAGCAGCAGCTCATCCCCATCCAGGCACAGACCCAGGAACAAGCCCTACGCGCTCAGGAGCAGGCCCTCGAGGCCCAGCATCCCGACTGGCGCGAGACCATCAACACTCCCGACTTCCAGTCCTGGCTGAACGCACAGCCGCCCAAGGTACAGGAGCTCACCGCCAGTGAGGAAGCCGCCGACGCCGCCTTCCTGCTGCAGAGCTACAAGCTGAGCCAGGGTGGTGGCACCAGCAGCCAGGGCAACTCCGGCTTGCAGCAACGCCGCCAGCGGCAGCTGCAGTCCGCGCGGACCGTACCCAACCGGGGCGGTCGGCAGCGCAGCGCGATCCCCGACGACGACGAGGACGCGCTGTTCGACTACTTCGCCAACAAGGACTGAGCCGCTCCGGCCGCTCGACCTTACGGCGAAGCGCACCGCCCGCCGCGCAACTGCGGACGAACCCAGAGGCCCTGCCTCCCTGTGAAGGGACGCGGGGCCTTCTCGTGGATCCTCCGTGTGAGCCAGCGGAAAGGGCAGCAAGCAACGCCTTTCCCTACTGACACAAAGGAACCATCGCAATGCCTACTACCAACTACGCGGGCCTGTCCCAGCGCACCACCTACTGGGCCATGACCGAACACCTCAAGCACGCTGAGCCGATCGCCGTGCTCTCCAAGTACGGTATGTCTAAGCCGGTGCCCAAGAACAAAGCGGAGAGCGTGAAGTTCCGCCGCCCGGTGCCCCTGGAGCTGGCCAAGACCCCGCTCACCGAGGGTTCCGCTCCGACTTCCAAGGCCCTGCAATACGAGGACGTGACCGTCACGCTCGACCAGTACGGCGACGTCGTCGAGCTGACCGACAAGGTCCAGGATCTGGCCGAGGATCCGGTGCTCAAGGACGCCACCGAGCTCACCGGCGAGCAGTCCGGCGAGACCATTGAGTCGCTGATGTGGGGCATCCTGCGCGGCGGCACCAACGTCCACTACGCCAACGGCTCCGCCCGCGGAGACGTGAACACCGTCATCTCGCTGGGCAAGCAGCGCGCCATCACCCGGGCCCTGAAGTCCGAGCGGGCCAAGAAGGTCACGACCATGGTGTCCAGCTCCGTGAAGTACGGCACCGAGGCCATCGATGCTGCCTTCATCGGCGTGGCGCACACCCACTTGGAGGCCGACATCCGCGACATGCCCGGCTTCGTGCCCACCGAGAAGTACGGAAGCATGAAGCCGTTGCCGTATGAGATCGGCAAGGTCGAGGACGTGCGCTATGTCCTGACCCCGGTACTCGAGCCCTTCGAGGATGTCGGCGGCGATCCCACCACCAATGGCGTGGTTACCACCTCCGGGGGCTCACCGGGTCAGGCGGACGTCTACCCGATCGTCTACTTCGGCAAGGATGCCTACGGGCACATCGCGCTGAAGGGCAAGGAAGCGGTCGAGATGAAGATCCGCCAGCCCGGCCAGATCGACTCCAACGACAAGCTCGGCCAGATCGGCTGGGTGGGTTGGAAGACCTGGTGGAAAGGCTTCCGCGCCAACGAGGCCTGGATGGCCCGCCTCGAGGTCGCGGCGTCCGACCTGGCCTGATAGTCCCGGCGTGAGCCGGTAACGCAGCGGGGCCGCCTTCGGGCGGTCCCGTTGAACATCACATGCCGCCCGTGAGGGCCGCAGGAGAGCATTACCATGAGCGAGACCATCGACCTCAACGCCCTGAACAAGGACGAGCTCAAAGAGCAGGCCGACATCCTCGGCATCGAGCTGAAGGGTAACCCCTCAGCCGACACCATCCGCGCCAAGCTGCGCGAGGCCTTGGGCGAGCCCGAACCGGATGTTGAGACGGGCAAGGCAAAGGTGCCCCAGGTGGCCTACGGGCACGCCATTCGCCCGGGCGAGAAGATCTACACCGTCGAGATTCATAAGGACGGTAAGGACAAGCAGCCCGTGTTCCTGTCGTGCAACGACCGCAAGGTGCGGGTTCGTCGTGGCGACCAGGTGCGTATCGGTGCCGGCATCTACGAGAGTCTGAAGAACGCCGTCGAGCAGCGCTACGACACCGAAGCGGAAGAGTGGATCGACGTGCCTTCCTATCCCTACACCGTCCTCGATGTCGAGGCCGCCGCCGAGCACGGCGAGACCGCAAGCGACGAGGACTGATCCATGGATTACCTGACGCTCTGCCAGACCGCCCGGCAGCGGGCCGGCATGTCCGGCGCCGGTCCCGCCCAGGTCACCGGCAATTCCGGCGAGATGGCGCGCCTGGTGGACTGGGTGCGCCAGGCCTGGCTCGAGCTGCAGGGTGGCCACATGGGCGAGTGGAATGCGCTGTGGCGACCGCTCGACCTGCCGGTGTCCGCCGGTGCCGCCGAACTCGACCCGCCCGCCGACCTGCGCCGCCTGGTGCGGGATCGGCTCTATTTCGATGACCGGCCGCTGAGCTGGCACGCCTGGCGTGATCTGCCCCGTCAACCTGGACAGGGGCAGCACCCTACGGCGATCGCCGAGCGACCGGACGGCAAGCTGGTGCTGTGGCAGGCACCCGAGTCGGCCGGCACCCTGCACGGCGAGTACTACGCCAGGCTGCAGGTGCTGGAGAACGGAGACGACGAGCCCTGGCTACCGCGCCACCTGCAGGACGCCATCATCTACCAGGCGCTGATTTACTACGCGACCTACGAAGACGCCCCGGAGATCTACCAGGACGCCCGGGACAGCGTGATGGACTACCAGCTGCGCATGGCCAACGAGCTGCTACCGGCCTGGGATCTGACCGCGGGGCCGATCGCATGACCCGAGTGCGCGCCAACTACTTCCCGCTGCGCGGTGGGCTGGATCTGGTGACCCCGCTGGGCCAAGTGGATCCCGGCCGAGCCAGCGACATGCGCAACTTCGAGGTGTCGGTGACCGGCAACTACCGGCGCATCGACGGTTACGAGCGCTTCGACGGCCAGCCCGCGCCCCACCTGGGCAACCCGGTGGACTACGTGGAGCGCCGCGACCTGGTGGCCGAGGGCATGGATCAGGGCGAGGCCGGCGACTACCCGACCTTCGTGGTCGGCGAGCGAAACGTCACGCCCGCGGTGCTGACCATCCCGCTGCAGGGCCTGGACCTGGAGCTGGGGCAGCAGTTCGACTACGAGAATCAGTTCGCGCTGTTCATCCACCAGAACCCGGTGGCCCACTACCTGGTGGGCAGCTACCCCGACCAGGCCAGCCTGCTGGCGGCCATCGACGCCCTGCCGGGCATCGACTCCGCGGTGGTCACGGCCGGCGAGCTGGTCATCACCACCGAGATCGAGCCGGTGGACGGCGGCGACCCGGCGATCAGCCTGCTGGCCGCCGAGTTCCAGGACGTGGCCGCCCTGGCCGATACCGAGGAGAGCCGACGCCAGGCCATCCAGCCGCCCCCGGGCGAGGGGCCGATCCTGGGGCTCGTCGTCTTCCTGGGGCAGGTGCTGGCCGTGCGCGACAACGGCGGCAACCAGTTCCTCTACTTGGCCACCGACAGCGGCTGGTCGGGCCTGACCCTGCCGGCCACCCGCCTGGGCGGCGGCGAGCCGCGCTTCGTGGTCTGCAACTTCACCGGCAACCCCGGCGACGAGGCCATCTACCTGGTGGATGGCGTGAACCCGCTGCTGGAGATCAAGGGCGACACCTTCACCGTCACCGAGATCCCGGCCTGCAGCGTCACCGTGGGCGTGCTAACGCTCTACCCCAAGCTCGTGGAGTTCTTCAAGGGCCACCTGTTCGTCGGCTATCCCGCGGGTAGCCTGCAGTTCTCGGCGATCGGTGACCCCACCGACTGGGATACCGCGGGCGGCGCCGGCGAGATCGCCCTGGGCTACCCGCTGCTGGAGATCGCCACCCTCAAGGGCGACGCCCTGGGCATCGGCTATGACGGCGGCATCGGCGTGCTCTACGGCACCTCCGCGGCTGACTGGCGGGTCGAGACGGTCAGCCAGACCGAGGACGGCATCAGCATCATCCCGGGCACCCTGCAGGTGATGGGCGAGCCGCTGTTCGCCGACAGCCTGGGGATCCGCAGCCTGTCCGCCGCCGACAACTACGGCAACTTTGCCATGGCCACCAGCACCGCGCTGGTCAAGCCGCTGTATGACCGGATGCGCGGCGGCATCAAGTGCGCCGGCGTCTTCCGCCAGAAGAACCAATACCGGCTGTTCAGCGATGGCGGCGAGGTGCTGAGCCTGACCAGCGACGGACGCCAGCTGCTGGGCGTGGGCTTCTCCAAGTACCCCTTCACCGCCGAGTGCATCGCCCAGGGCGAGCTACCGGACGGCACCGAGATCGTGGTCGTGGGCACCGACGACGGCCAGGTCTACCACTTGGACGTGGGCGACAGCTTTGACGGCGATGATATGGATTGGGCGCTGCAGCTGCACTTCAACCATCTGGGCAGCCCGCGCAACCACAAGCGCTTTCGCAAGGCGGTGTTTGACCTGGACGCGCCGGTGGCCTTCCCCATGCAGGCCAACCTGATCTTCAACTATGGCGGGCAGGACCACGCCCAGCATGTGCAGGAGCTGCTGGGGATCTCCGGCAACTACGGCCTGTGGGGCGTCTCTGACTGGGGCACCTTCCACTGGGGCGGCCAGTACATGAGCGAGGGCGAGATCGACATCACCGGCAGCGGCAGGACGCTTTCGATCCTGCTCTATGGCCAGGGCCGAGTGCCGGCCTTCGAGCTGTCCGGCATGACCCTGCAATACAGCGTGAGGAGATTGGTGCGGTGAGCGACCTATACAACTACGACGGGACCATCCCCCGCCAGGGCCTGGCGCTGCCCGAGCCGATCATCCAGCAGTTCAGGAAGATCGAGCAGGCCTTCAACGAGATGGACAGCGAGGCGCTGCAGGCCTACATCGACGCGCTCAAGGAGATGTTCCCCGACTTCGGCACCAACGGCGGGGCGATCTTCACCAACTACTGGCCGCTGGCCACCAGCGCGGTGTCGCTCGACCTCGACTTCGTGGACTTCGGCACCCACATCATCCCGGTGGGCGCCGGCGGCGACGTGACGCTCAACTTCGACCGCTGGCCGCCCAACGGCACCAAGTACGTCACCCTGATGTTCCACAACGCTGGCAAGGGCGTCATCCGCTGGCCGGCGACCCTGCTGTGGCAGACCCGCGGCAACGTGGCGCCGGTCATGAAGGAGAACGGCACCGACACCATCGTGCTGTGGCGTGACGCCAACTACTTGAGCGTGACCGGGGCCAACGTGGTCTTTGCCGCCCGCGCCGGGCGATAAGCCACCATCACCCCTACAAACCCCACACTGAACCAACTCTGGTTGGATATTAGCTAATTCGAGGATTACACCATGGCACTCGCTCTCACAACAGCACTTCGTAACGCACACCTGGACGCCATTACCGCCGCTATTGATGCAGGCGCCGGGGCCGGCGTTGTTCGAATTTACGACGGCGCTCGACCCGCCTCTGGCGGCACAGCCACTACCCTCCTGGGTACCGCGACCTGCACCGACCCAGCAGCCCCCGCCGCATCTGGCGGGGTGCTGACGTTCAACGCCTTCACCGAGGATTCCTCAGCGGATGCGACTGGCACCGCGTCGTGGGCTCGCATCGAGGACAGTGCGGGCGCCTGGGTGATGGACATGGATGTCGGCACCTCCGGTACCGAGCTGGTCATGAACACCACGTCGATTACTGCGGGCGGCCCGATTCGTATTGACAGCGGGTCGCTTACAGCCGGTAACCCGTAAGGAGTAGGTTATGGCTAAGACATTACGAGTCCGCACCCGCGTGGGTTGGGTGACGAAGCCCGTTGCTGACACGCCTGCAAACCGCCTGACGGCGGAAGAAATAGATGACAACTTCCTGGCTATGGAGGATGCGGCTGATGCGCCGTTTTTAGGCCCTGGGCCTCAGCTGCTGGCGGCTGGAGACGGCGACGATGGCTGGTTCGGCGAGGTCTCTGCGGCGAATTTATTTACAGGCGACGAGCTGGCCTCGATCCTCGGCGTGACCGAGGGCGTCAGTCAGAACTCTGCCGCTGGATGGCTGAAGTTTGCCTCCAACGGCAAGGTGCTGTTTGTCGCCAAACAAGCGTTACGTCACTCGATCTCTTGGGACCACATCTACAGCCGCGGCCTGGTTTATGGCACTGACGACACCGGCAAGGCACCCCGCGGCACTCCGGTCAATCAGCGCACTACTGTCACATTAGGCGGCA
>Ga0207995_100631_pt1 | contig 12446 bp, 12 predicted proteins | sample AntDeeMetag022AM_FD_184759 | JGI IMG/M metagenome (GOLD analysis project Ga0207995, IMG submission 184759) | Saline lake microbial communities from Deep Lake, Antarctica - Antarctic Deep Lake Metagenome 022AM (SPAdes) (version 2) | ecosystem: Environmental > Aquatic > Non-marine Saline and... | reverse complement strand
CCCAAATAACCATTGTGTTAGTTGTGTGGGCTCTACCGTGTGGTTGCATACCTCTTTCAAATCTATCACCTCTTAAACCGAAGTCTAAAGAAGGGTCATGTTCGATTTCAACTTGACCTATTTGTGCGATATATACATCTGTAAATCTTACTGCCTCTAGTTTTAGGTTACGTAGGTCTCCTGAAACTGGATTGCTAGAAAGAACTCTGTCTGCTCCTAATAGTGCCGCTAAGTTTGATACTTGTGCGTTAACTTCTTCTTTGAAAATTTCAAGTACATTGTAGAATGCTTCCATACCACACTTGAACTTAACTCTTCTGTTTTCAAACTGCATATCAGGCTTAGTTCTGAACACATACTCAGCAGCTTCTCTAATATGTTGACGAGTAATTCCGCCTGGTTTTCCATACTCAATGATACGTCCTCTACGTGCTTGTTTCCAAAGACCTTCGTTGAATCTTAGTACACCATTTGTAGTTTTTATTTCCCCTGCGCTTTGGAACATAAGTTTTGTCCCTAACAATTTATGTAAATACTTTTCAGTTAGGTGCTCCATTGTTAGGCCGATATTAGCAGTCTCTCTTAGTGGAGCTCCGTTAGAATCTAAATCCATACGTACAGCAAACTCACCATAACCGTTTGAGTCCATTTCTTGCTTTACCTTGTTCATGTATTCTTTGGTTCCTGCAGTAATTATTCCATCAGCCATAGAAGCTGAAGCAGCTTTTGCTGTAACATAACTTTCTACACCAATAGCAGAACCTAGTCTGAATTCAAATTTCATTGAACCTGGTGCATTTGGCATTTGGACTTGTGCAAACTTAGTACCATATTCAGATACTCCATGACCAACTTCAAAATATTCAATACCTCTTCCTAAAAGAGCTGAATCAAAGAAATCAGATTTGTTTTGTGTGTTTAATACTACAGGGTGTTTGTAACCTGTACCTGTTGGTAATACGTCTTCTTCTTCAGAAACAACAATTTGTTGTCCATCAAAATCATCATAAGTAAGTACTGTACCTGGTGCAAACTCTCTGTTTAAAGTAATATAAAAAATACTTCCGTCTATACCTGGAACATCTTGAGCTGACATGTCAGTTTCTGTATAGATACCTTTTCGCTCCTTGATAGGAACAGAATAGGTAAATCTGCCTTCTTGTCCACTTACTTCAATTACGGACTTAGAAGTCAGCAATTCGTCGAACAAACTAGTAGGTTTCTTTTCTCTATCTTGCTGATTCCAGAAAGACATTAAACCTAAGTGGTTGTTGTTTGGGTCTTCTTCATACCATGTACGAAGGGAAGCATTGTCCATATATCCTTGGAAATGCTTTGACACCTCTTTTCCTTTCATAAAAGCAATGGCTTGATTGCCATTTCTTATAGTAGGGATTCCTTTTGATTGTAGAGTCATTTTTATTTATTTAAATATTAGTAGTGATTATTTTTATAGAAATTTTAGTTCTTTACTTAAATCTTCAGAAGGATTGACTTTTTTACTACTTGCCTTTTTGCCTTCTGTGTGTTTACCTCTCGCAATGTTTAGTTTGACCAAAGTGTCTTTTTTAGCTTTAGAAGTCTGTTTCTCGCTTATCAGCTTATTATAGTCTTCTCTATTATTTTTCCAAAGTAAAAATTCAGCTAGTTCCTCTGGATTTTGTTTCATTTCTCTAAACTGATTATCTACAGTAAAGCCATTCTCTGTTTCTTTTGTTACAGAGTCTAATAAAGGTCTTAAAGCTGAATCGTTCTTGATACCCAAGTTAGTTAAGTGCTCTCTTAAGTCTTTTCTAAGAGTTTTTCTATTTTGCTGTTCTTGCTCTCTTAATTTGGAAGCTTCCTCTTTTTTCTTATCTAACATACTGTGATAAGATTTCTTGAGGTTATCTGCAAAATCTCTAGCTTTAGCGTCTAATTCCAAATCTACTTTATCCGCTTCGACTAGTCTGTCTATTTGCTTGTCAGATATTTTTGGATTGTCTAACCTATACATCTGTCTAACTAAATCCTCTTGATGCATTTCATCTTCAAGATTGTAAGTGTTGAGGTTGTCAATGTATGTTTCTTTTGCTTTTAAAACATCTTTTATGTCTCCACCATTCTTAGAAATTTCAATAATCTTTAAGGAGATATCATCTAAATCCTCTTTGTTGATGAAATTCTTATCTATTTCGGTGTTTTTTTCTTTATCTTGAGCTTTAACTATTTCTAAGAACGTTTCTTCGTCTAGGTCTTCTAATTCTGAAAGTGTTACTGATTCTCCGTCTATTTCAACTTCAGCATCTTTCCAAGTACCTAATTCTATGTATTTTTTAGCTAATGAAGAATAATTATTTTGACTTGAAGGTCTTTCTTTTTTGAACTCTTCTTCTTCCTCAACTTCATCAGGAGTCTCTTTTTTAGAATTATTGTCTTCGACTAATTCTTCATCTGCTCCTTCTTCAATATCTTCTTCCTCTTCTTTTTCCTCTTTTTCTGGTTCAGGTAAGTCTAAGTCTCTTACTTCTTCCTCTTGACTTTCCGTTTCTCCCATTAATTCTGAGAAATCATAAAATCCTGCTCCTTGTTCTTCTTGGTTTTCTAGTCTTGCCATTGTTGGTACAAATATATAGTTATTGTTTCGTTATCACAAATTAATAAAATTTTAACTTGTCATGTTAAAAAATATTTAATTTTTATTTACTACATCGCCAAATGTTTTGGCTCTTATAGCTTCTCTTTTTATTTGGTTGTTTTCTCTTTTTATTCTTAACTCTTCCATTTTAGCTTTAAGATTACCTATAGCTACTTCATTTTTCTGGTTTTGATCTTGCTCTTTAAGCTCTATTTTTTTAACTTCGTTTTGACTTTTAGCTTCATCTTTGAGATACTGTGATGCTACTTTATCCACGGCTTCAGAGTCTCCATTTTCTTCATTCCTATCTTTGACTCTTCCTACTGTTTGAATATGCGCCACCTCTAGCCTATTATCAAGCTCTTCTTTTTGTTTTGTTAGTTGGTATTGTCTTTCTTTTTGTGTTCTTTCTGCTTCAGCTTGATTCTTTCTGTCTACTAAGTCTTTTTCGTGATTTCGTTTTATTTCGTCTTGTTGTAGCCTTTGTCTTTGAGATTCTTTTAGTATTCCGTTTACTTTGGAAAAGCTGTCAGATGTAATTACTTCTGATATATCAGATAAATCATTTTGTATAGCATTATTGCTTAATAGATAACTTTTGAACTGTTCTAGCTCTTTCTTTCTTTTAGAGTCGGCCACTGGTAGCAGTCCAAATTGTCTTAAATGAAAGTTATCATCACTAAACACTTCTCTTACTAAAGCTATCTCTTCATCAGAACTTGTAAACCCTAAACTTATATCTTTTTCGTCTACTTGACAGTGTTGTGTTATAGCTAAACCTATTTCTAAATCTTTTAACCTAGAGTTGTCCATCTTCTCAAAGATGTGCTCTATTTGAGAGAAAGAGTTTTGTTGACCTAGTTTTATTCCTTCTGCTGTTGCATACTCAGAAGGTGTTTTCATATCTTGGTTAGTGATACCAATTTGTTCCAACGCCAAGCTTTTATAGTATTCAGCTAATTGCATTTTTTGTTGTATCTGTGGGACAAAGGATATATCTTGTGCCATCATTGAGTTGAACTGTTGGCCTGAACGTCCTCTCATATTCTGTTTGGACATATCTAAAGGTACAAGGCCTACATCTCTAGCCATGTCAGTTACGTTAAGTAAAACTTCTCTTGCATCTCCCATACCATCAAACTCCGAAGGAAGCAAGCTTATATCAAATAACCAAAATATACCTATTTCTTTCTCTGTTAGCGAGTGCATGAGGTTCATTTGATAATTGTATTCTACTTGGTAAGGTCTTATTTTTTTAGCCTCTGAGTTTGTTATAATACCTGTTACAGGAAGTTTAACATCATATATATTAGATTCTCCTCCTTTAATCTGTAAAGGCATTGGTTCTACTCCTAAATATAAATCTTTTTTAAGTATTGAGTTGGTTCCTGCAGCTTTTACTCCTTTCCATACTCTAGGTGCATACGTCCATACTATACTGTTTGGCTCTAATGTACCGTTGTCGTGCTCGTTAATAAATTCTTGTAAACTTTTATTAGTTACTTTATTTATGTCGAATTCTTTTAAGAACTCTTGGTCTAGTTCATCTGTAACCCAATCTAAACTCGTTATACCTGATTCATTTTCTCTATATATTAGACCTATCTTATCCCAAGACCTCCAATAAGCTTGTACAACTCTTATGGTGTCTTCTCTTACATCAATATCTCTTCTTAAGAATTTAGATATGTTGTATAGTCCTGTATTTTGGAAATCATAATTGGGAACCCACGCATCTCTTGTTCTTTCATTACCATCTGCGTCATAGAAAGTTTCTTCACCTAAAGGCATGTTTAATGCTGACTGTAATTCTACGGTAGACTGTCTGTCATAGTAGTTTTCATCTGGAACTAATACTGTGTCCCCTGTGAAAGCGTCTTCTATTCCTTTACCAGGTTTTTTGTTTAATGTGTCAGAGCCTCCACCTGCATAGTCAAAAGCATTAAGAATTTCTTTAATGTCTTTCTCCTTCATTAGATGTCCAAACTTGTTTACAAACTTTGAAGGTGACATCTCTTGTATGTTACCTACGTACTCACCGTCTTGAGGGTATTTTATATCAGCGTCTTCTGAAAAGAAAGTTTCAACTGGATGCCATCTTTCTGGCATGTAGTAATCGTGACCTATGAAATAATGTTTGAAGTATCTACCTGTAAGAAAAAAGTCTTTAAAGTGCTCTCTTTCCATTTCATCAAGAGAGTACCTTTTTCTATCTCTAGCTAGTACATTTTGAGCCCACTTTGCAGCTATCGGTTTCCATTGGGTACTCATAGCTGTTTTAATATCAGGAGGGGTATCGTATTTTTGTTTTTGTTGTTCTAAAAACTGTAGATACTGTTGCTTTTCTTCTTCTGACTTAAACTCTTTTTGTAGTGTGACACCGCTTCTAAGAAGTCTTAATTCCAATTCAGTACTGAATACTTTTTGTGTAAACTCAAATATTCTGTTTGAAAATTCTCTGTCGTACTCATTTTTACTTACATCATCAAAAAAGTTAACTACAAACTTATGTTTTGTATCGTTGTATTTTCCTTGTAAGTGTTTTGTTATTTGTCCTATTAAATCAAAATGCCTTACATAAGAAGGTATGTCGGCTTTCTGCCTTATATCGGCTACGTTCTTTAGTATTTCTGGTTGTTCTTCATAATCTGTATAAGCTAGGTCTCCTTCAACCATTCTATAGTACTCGTCATAAATAATGTTTTTTCTTATTTGTGTTAGTCCTATTTCTTCTAGCCTATCTAAATTATCTTTAGCAAACTTTTCTTTCTTTCTATAAGAGGGCAACGCTTGAGGAGGTAAAGAAGTAGATATTCTACTATTATCTCCTAAGCCTTTGTATACGTTATTATATAGATTACCCGAATCGGATCCTAAAGACATGTGGCAGTTATGTTAATTTTATACAAAAATAGTTATATTATTTGGTAAAACCAAAATTGTTAAACTTTATGTGTTACCAAAGCCTACCTTTTCGTCTACTTTCTGGAAACATTCCTCTTTTCCTAGAGTTTGTTTTTTTCTTATCTAGCATTTGTTTTTTTCTCTTTTTTTCCTCTTCCGTCATAGGTTTATCTGGTGCTTGACCTGTGACAGTTAAATAATAGTCATAGCCATAAGCTGACATAAGCGCCGTTAAACCGTCGAAATTACCTCCTGGTCTATAATTTATCATTTCGTCTAATAATCTGACGTCATTTATCAGTCTTTCAAATTTATACCTAGTTCTTATCTTTCCTTCTAAATCTTCGTAGTCTTCCTTCTTAGTTAATATTTTAAACATTATATTAAAAATATAAGCTTTATTTTTAGCTGTAGGTTGCCAACCGTATTGTCTTCTTTGATTTGAATCGTAGTTTACATCTCCTAAGAAGTCTACACTTTTAAGTATATATTCGTCTGTTACTTCTAATCTGTCTGTAAATTCTTTGAACCCCATATCGGCATTCTCCATAAATACAGGGCCATTATATAGTTCACATAATAGCTTACCTTGCTCATGGAATTTGCCGTGAGGGTCAGGTCTAGAATGGTATGTGGCTACAACCTTCTCTGTATCCCTCCTTATGACAACAAATGAACCTACAGAATCTGAACTTGCTTCTTCTTGTTTGTAGTCATCTAGTCCTACTATACAAAATTCAAAAGGAGCATTAGGTAAAGGATCTTCATAAATTGTAACAGGTGAGTCATGAAATCCTCCTGCGTAGGGAAAATCTGCTACCTCTTTTGATGTTAGGTCGTATTCTACCTTTTGAGTTTTTTCGTTAAAGAATAACTCTACATTTTTTCCAACGTTACCTTCTTCTATTATCCTTTCTTTGTGTCTTCTTAAAGCTTCTCTTGGGAAAGGGTTTTCTTTACCTGACAAAAATATTTCTTCGGGATCTATTGGGTAATAAGCTTTTTCTTTGTTTAAAGATTTTTTATCATCTTTAATAGCTTCTCTATCTTTTAATATTATATCAATGGACTTATCCCACTGCGTTACCATTATTCTCATGGGTTTTATTGCTTTTGTTTCCTCTATACCCAAATATTCGGCTAAACCTATTTCTCTCTTAACCATTCCTGTTTTTGAACTCATTTGTGCAGGAATATATGTACCAAAATCCCTTCTCTTCCAAGTTATGTATTTCTCGGGTATATTTCTTTCTAGGGCTTTCCAATCCATCACATGAATATTATATGACTCTGGTTTTTTAAGCATCAGGTGGGCATCTTCTGTAAGCTCTTCATTTGCGGAACCTGTACCACTTAAAATGGGTACTAACCTTTTACCGTAAGGTGAGTCAAACGAAGGTTTTGCCCCATCTAATTGTGTCTTGAATGGGCTTTTCATAGCTTCATCAAGAACAAAAGCATTAGGCGTAAAACCTGCTAAAATTTCAGATTTTTTATCTGCACCACTATCTAAGTTTATTACAGCTAGAAAGCAAGGGTTTATGTTTTTTTGGTTTTTCTTTTTTACTCCAAGTCTGACCATCTTAGACCAATCGTTAGTAATATTGGGATAATAAAATGCAGGATTTGAATGAAGCATTGTTTTTTTAAAGTTTTTTTCTATCTGCCCTAAATCTTTTGCCGAACCTCCTGCAACTACAAGCTCTCCACCTTTATCAAGCGCAGTCCACTGTAGCAATGAAGCTATAAGAGTAGTCTTAGCCGCCCTCCTAGTCGCACATAAAAAAAGCATTTCATCTAACTTTTTTGCTTTTACAAAATTGTCTTGTATAATAAACCACTCGTTATCTCTTAATGGTGGATTCATTATTACATCCTTAGACGAAAAACTACCATCTAACTCTTCCACCTCTGTAGGTATGTCTGTTTTAAACACGTTTAGATGTGAATACATCCAAGGGGAAATAAATACACTTCCTAGCTTTATCCCTCTCCTTAGTTTTTTAAATTCGTCAACATAGAATTGTAGTGTTTTTTTATCTTGTTCAAAATAATGTTTGTCTGGATTCCATACAGGTGGATTTTTTACATGTATTAACATTTCATTTTTAGGAGGTGAATCGAAATCTATTCCTAATGTTTCCACATACTCTTTTATATAGGGGTATTCAGCCTCTACGGCATCTCTCATAGCAAGAGGTGCTTTCGAATTACCATGTAACTCTAAAAGACTGTGTTCTTTATCTTGATTTAAGTCTAGCTTATTTATTTTATCGGATATATCAGACTTATCTCCGTAAAGCAAATTGTCAAATTCTATGTCTTCCGACTGAAAATCTTTTTCAGTTTTTTCTGAAGAATCACTGGTTTGTTTTAATTCAAGAGAATCACTATTTCTTATATAATTATCAACTCGTTTTAAGTGACATTCTATTAGGTCAACCATTTTGTCAACCATATTATCCACAGATTTAGACTTGCCTATATCTGATTCAACTACCGAGTGGAAGTGTTTTAGGCGGTCTACTATAGTTTTTACAATCTTAGCTTGTATTTTATACTCTGATTCTTTGCCTTCGTGTAATAGTACGTAAGCTCCTTTTTGTTTGACCTTTACATCTTTTACATAATAATATTTAGATGTAGATATATTTCCTTCAGTATCTTTATTTAATACAGGTATACTCCAATCATTTTCTTTGAAATACTTTTTGTATTTCTCAACTTGAGGCTTGTTGTCTTTTATAAAGCTTTTTACAAAATTATCCAATTCTTATTTTTTTGTGTAAAGATACTACAACTAAATTAATTGTTAAAATATGTTAAACATTTAATCAAAAAACCGAGGTGGTGTGCCTCGGTCTAAAAGTGTTTGTACAGTTGTTTAATTTTACGTATACGATTATGCTTTTGAAATTTTACCCTTTTAAATTATCAGAAAGCATCTTCATAATAGCATCGTATTGAGGTGATTCTTTTATTTCGTTGATTGCTTTCTCTTGCGTTCCATTAATTCTTTCTTCTAAGCCATCTTCTGTTGGCACAAAAGTTAGTTTTCGTTTAGACTCTTTTAATTTTTCAACTTTCTCTATCAAGTCTTCATCCAACTTATCTTTTATGTCTAGTGTTGAAGTAAGAGAATATAGTGCAACTAGATCTTGTACAATAGATCTTACGTCTTGCATTTTGATTTGATAACCAAACATAAGAAATTCCATTTCTTCTTGAAACTCTTCAAAGCTTTTTCCTTTCTCTAAGGATTTTGCTATTTCTTTTTTCTTTTTTTCTACCTCTTCTCTTTCTTTGTCGAAAAATTTAGCGTAGTCTTGGTAATCTTTAAATACCGCTTGTATTCTATCTATAATTTTATCTTCAGTTGTCATTTTCTACGATTTTTGCTTTTTCTATTTTGTTTAATATCTGTGAGTCTGTCTTTTCTAATAGTATGCTTACATTTCTATTTTCTTCTTTACCCATAGGTCTACAAAAACTGTAAAGGATTTGTCCTAATGTAAGATCTTTTCTCTCGTGAATAAACTCTGATAGCTCTGCTATAAAAGCTACTCTTTCTGCTGTATTTTGTTGCATTATTTTATTTTTCCTGTTAGTTTTATATCTATTTTATTTTCTCCTTCAAATATATATACGTGTTTAAGGATCCTGCCTAATAAACTAGTATTATAGTTTATAAATATCATATTATCTTTTACCCAAGCTTTCGTACATCCTCCACAAGAAGTTTTTACTTTTATATCTTCACTATCTGTTTCAAACTTTAGTTTCAGGTCTGGGTCAGATTTATGTTTTATATCCCCAAAGTCTAGGTTATAATTCAAGTTGTCTATTTTGGTTAGAGTTGACATCTCTGGTTTTAAGTTCTCTAGTTTCATTTTATATTTAATTGTTTTAATAATTTTTTAAGTTCTGATTTGTTTTTAATACTTCCTGAGAATAAAGTTACATCTCCCTCTCCTTCTAAATTTATTCTTAACCATTGTTTTCCTTTAAAGTTGGGATCATATGTTAATTCATACTCTCCTTTATCAAATTCCATTTGTTCCATACCAGGATGAGTTTTATAATATGAAAACCCTAAACTTTCTATATCTTTTTTATCAAGGTATTTAACTAATGGTTCATTTTTTATTATTTCATAAAAATCTGTAACTCCTTGATAATCTCCATAATTTAACTCATCTTCTTTAATTACATGAATTATTCTTTTATTGAAATGATTATAAGTAACTTCAAATCCAACATGAAACTCTTCTATTTCTGGTGTGTAATATTTCATATTATTTTATATTTAATTGTTTTAACAGTACTTTAAGTTCAGAGATGTTTTTAATTTCACCTCTAAATATTTCTGTGTATGGGTACTTATGCAAATCACCAATATAAATCCTTATTAAATTTTCTCTTTCATCCCTTTGCATATCCCAATAACTTTGTATTTGAAATACTTTATTATCTTTAATTTTATAAGAAGAACTATAAGATACTGCATGTTCTTTAGTGTTATTAAAACCTAAACTCTCTATATCTTGTTTATCTAAATATTTAACTCTCCAGTTATAATTGAAAGGTACTCTATCATTTCCAGAACCTATGCTTATTAACTTGTCCATTAAGTTTTCTTCGGTTACAATTCTTTTAGAAAATCCTCCCCAAGTATTATTATACTCATATTCAAACCCAACTCTAAACTCTTCTATACTTGGTGTATAATATTTATTTTTCATGTATGTCCCATTTTATTTCTTTTCCTATGTTTTCTAAAGAGCAATACTCATCTTTTATTTTGGTTTTAAATATTATTCCACAGTTGCAAATTGTGCATTGATTATTAAAACCGTTTAAAAAATACCACCAATAGTCTTTAAATGTACGCTCGCTTAACTTTTTGTTTCCAAAGTTATATTTGCACCCATTGCATATTTCACGCCTCTTACGCACCCATTTTGGCACTTTCTGGTTATATATAACCCTAGACATAAGTATCCTTTTAAGTTTTTCAATCATTTGATGTTGTTTTGAATTTCTTCTGTTTCTTTTGAACTAATCTTTCTTCTTTTTATAGCTCTTCTTAAGTTTTGTATTATTGGTGGAAAGAGATGTTTTTTACTTACATTTTCTTTTGGTCTATACAGTTCGTACTCCATTTTTATATCATCGTATCTCTGCTGCCATACCTCAACCTGTTTTTTTATGACTTCTTTTGCTTTATCTGAAATATTTTCATAATGAAGCATATTCTTTTTAACAGTTTTTATTTTATTTGTGTCATAAAGATGGTAATAAGCCCTACCTATAGGGTAAAGGTTTATAGCACAGTAAGGCTCTTCATTAAATACTTTCTTTGTATTCTTAGCTGAAAACTCATAAACTCTTTTTAGTTGATGTATGTCTGTTTCTACTCCTTCCTCTTTTAGTATCTCTAAGGCTTTTTCAAATACATCTTCATCGTAAGCAACCCCGCTATTAAATTTACTCATCTGTGTGTATAAATCCTATAGTGAATATTCTGTTTCTTTTTTTGAATAGTTGTTCTTGGCAGTTTAATAGTTCGTCTGATAGCCTTTTTTTATGTGTTTTGGGGTCAATAATTAAATAGCCATTGTTTTTCAACATATTAATTATGACTCTTACATAACTGTTTTTAATTTGTTGAGATAAAGAAAAAGTAAGACTTTTTTCACCCTCTTTAGAGTAACCATAAACCAAAAAATAAGCAAGTGCTTCTTTGGCTCTCTCAACCAAAGTATGTTGTGGAGGTTTAGCTATCATATATATTTGTAGAAAACTTTTTGCCAAGTCTATTTTGTTATCAAACTTCAAAGGTATACCGAATTGTTTAGCCATGCTATATAATTATATATTGCAAATATATAATATTTAATTGTTAACTCCAAGCATTTTAACATTTAATTTTGATTAGGAATCTTTAATTTATTTGGTGGTTATATTTATTATGATTATATTTGCTCACAACAAAAATTAAAACCATGAAAGATTCAAAACTTAATATACATGAATTTTTTGATGAATTGCTTTTCTTAACGGACGAAAACATTTTTTCAAATATTTACATAGACGAAAATATAGAATTTTTTAAAGAAATAAATTTATATTTATATGAGCATTATTTAGAAGATAGAATGACTCTAAATTTAGCCTCTAATATTTTAGAAAGTTTCATAAAGTCGATGCTCAAACATACTCCAAGTTTACATAATGTATTAAGAGACGATTTTGGAAATATAGAAGAATAATTTTTGAGTAGTAGTAGTAGTGATTTTTGACAGGCCTCCTTATTTTAAGGGGGTTTTTCTTTTTTTGTAAAATAAGATTTAATTTATTTGGTAGCTATATTTATTATTGCTATATTTGCATTGTGAGAGATATTGTATCTTTCTAGTAACAACGGTAATCAAACCATTACACCCTTATCAGTCACCTTGAAAAAGTGCATGTGGGGTCAGAAGTCGGGTTAATAATTGCAGGATTGAAATAATATCTAAACATAGCGATGAAGTTCTCCCCGATAGTTACGGAAAATTGCCTAAATATAAGCAGGAGGGCACGATAAGACGATACGGACTGAAAAGGGTAGTATTGCAGTGTGTGGGTGTAAAGAGAAGTCAACGAAATTTCTCAAACGTACAGCTCCTTAGTGAAAGTTTAGGTTGAAATCGCCACTAAGTAATTAGAAGGTCAATAGATTATGAAAATTTTCTAAAGGGGTTTCCTCTGTCCAACACACAAACACAACAACAGTTTTTCACTCTAACGCATTTTCGGTTTTATACAGTACTTAACACTACAAGTAGAGGGTACTAAAACGGATATTGTTACAAGCGAAGTTACGGTTTAACGGTGTGTTTCTAACCGACTCTTTGCGGTCTGGGAGTTCCTATTTTTTTAT
>Ga0207995_100621_pt1 | contig 12636 bp, 16 predicted proteins | sample AntDeeMetag022AM_FD_184759 | JGI IMG/M metagenome (GOLD analysis project Ga0207995, IMG submission 184759) | Saline lake microbial communities from Deep Lake, Antarctica - Antarctic Deep Lake Metagenome 022AM (SPAdes) (version 2) | ecosystem: Environmental > Aquatic > Non-marine Saline and... | reverse complement strand
TCGTGGAGCAAAGACCGAGGACTCAGGGCAGCATAGTCGCCTAGCGTTCGTTCAGGCAGGTGGAGTTATCCTAGAGATAGGCTTCTTGACTAACCCTAATGATCTTAACTCCTTTCTCGACCAGCAGGATGCCTTGGCATCAGCAGTCGCAGAGACGCTTCTGAAAGAGGTTCGCTTTGGATAGACCTGAACCTGTAATCTCCGATGAGACAAAGAGGCGGTGGACTAGCAGGAAGTTCTGGGCTTGTATGATATGGCAGGTAGTTTTCCTTTCCCTTTTCATCTTAGACAAGGTTCCTCTGGGCGTGCTAGAGAGCAGCATGTACTTGCTCCTAGGTGGTTACTTAGTAGGCAACGTAGTAGAGAAGCCTTCCCGGAAGTCCTAGTCCGCTGCAAGGTCTCTGCAAGGTCTCTGCAATGGCAAGCTAGGAGGCTAGGAGGCTAGGATTACAACGTGCAGGGAGGATGCCTCCGGGAAAACTAGGGGGCTGATCCTTGCAGAGGAGATTATGAAAGAGAGTATAAAAGAGATTATTATAGGTTGAAAATGTGATACAGAATGCTGTGTGAGGTCCTTGGTTTTCCTGCGCGCGCGAACACTGACGAACTGGCAGCCACCAGCTACGGTCTGAGCATTCCTCTTGATGATCTCGAAAACCATTAAGTATTAACGTAACCATTATGGCAAAATAAAACCCCAGTAAGGAACCTTGGAAATATCCTTGGAACCTTACTGGGGTTTTCTTGTTTCTATCTATATGTAGAATTACATTCTATTCATATCAATCTCTAGAATACGGCTGCTAAAGAATACACATTTCTCAGCGTCGTACACCTGTGTATTCCCCTCCTTAGATAATCCCAATGTTCGTTGGGCACTCTTACGCCAGATAGCTTTGAAGACATTGGCCTCTGCATATGTCATATCAAGGGCTTCGATAACATCGTTGCATTCGGCGCTGTAAGGCTCTACAAGAGGCGTTGTGGGATTGTTGATACTAACCTTGTAGTAGTCTGTTGAAAGCCCTGTGAGCGCCTTGTTGGGCTTCGTAGGGGCATCCTTTTCAATAGTGTCCGTAGGGCCCTTAAAAATATCATCTAGTTCCTCCCAAAGCTCTTGGTATCCGCCAACATGGCGCGGGGCGATTGATTCATCAGCCCCTTTAAAATAGACAATCTGTGGAACCGTTCGCGCATTTAAGTACTCCTTGATATACTCCAATGGCAATGCCGAGGCGTTCTCAACAACATCAACATATTCGTAATCCGATCCATCTTTTTCTAATAGGTCTACAGCCTTCTCACAATAGGCGCAACCATCTTTGCCATATACAATATACATGCTCGTGTTATCTCCCTCTTCGTATGATTATGCTTCGCAAGCTGATCCACATCCGCTTAGAAACTGTTGTGCAGCGTTTGCAGAGTGTTGGTAGTAGAGCGTTGTGATCCCCTTCTTCCAAGCGTACAGCGTAACCTCATTGATCTGTTTACTTGTATATCTTGTAGGAATCTTCAGGTTCAATGATTGGCCTTGGTCAAGGTACTTCTGACGGATAGCCGCTTGGTCAATAATTCCCTTTGGATCAATTTCATCGAATGTCAAGAATACCTGTTTCTCCTCATCCGTCAAACAGTCCACGTTGAGGACACTCCCATCATCCTTGGCAATCTTATCCCAGACATCCTTGGTATCCATTCCACGTTCTGCCAAGATATTCTCAAGGTAGGGGTTCTTGACAACGGCCTTAATCTTGGCAAGGTCTTTGATGTAATAGTTGGACATTGGCGGCTCGATACTTTGGCTAACCTGTCCTTGGATGAATGCTGATGATGTGGTTGGAGCTAATGCCCCTAAAGTCGTGTTGCGGCGTCCGTATCCTTTGAGGACTTCAGGCTCTCCATACATACCTGCAAGCTTCTCGGACGCCTTGTAGGACTGCTCTTGGAGGGTCTTGAAGCATTCCTCCGACAGTTCTGATGCCTCGTCTGAGGTAAAAGGAATCATCTTGGATTGCAAGTATGAAGCCCATCCTAATACTCCAAGACCCAATGCACGGTGACGCTTAGCAAAGTTGTAAGCGCGTTCCATGAATGTGAATGTCCATTGATCTTCCTTGAGAGGGCTGTCTCGGAACGCCTCAAGCTTCTCAATAAAGTCTGACATTACAGCGTCAAGAAGGAATACACAAGTCTCCACAAGGTCTGTGTTCTTCCAGTCATCGTAATGCAGCATATTTACGGAGAGGAGGTCACAAACGAATGATTCATCTTCAGAAGATGGTAGGCTGATTTCACTACAGAGGTTTGTGCTCTGAATTTCCGCCCTTGTATCCTTGTAAACATCAGGCTTATTAGCATTAACAGTATCGTAGAAGAAGATGTATGGGTATCCCACATTAGAACGGCTTTTCAACACCTTTGCCCAAACCTTGCGTTTCTCTTTATCCCCGTCGATCATCTCCTTCAACCAGTAATCCTTTACGCTTACACAAGTATTCATTGTCTGGATAGGACTGCCTTCGCTACCGGCTTCCAAGAACTCATCAATATCACCGTGGTCAATCGGAAGAGTGGCTGCCATGTACCCGCGTCGTACACCGCCCTGACTAATAACGCTAGTAGCACTTTGAAACAGCTCCATGAAGTGTACAGCGCCTGATGTGGTTCCAGAGTCCTTGATATAAGAGCCACGAGGACGTACATCTCCAAAGTATCCAGATGTTCCACCGCCCATCTTGGACATCATTCCAACTTCAGACTGAGATGCAAGAATCCCAGAAGTATTATCAGGAATGTGGCTATTGAAGCACGAGATTGGAAGCCCGCGACCCTTACCAAAGTTTGACCAAAGGGGGCTTGAAAGGGAGTGCCAATCCTTCCCCATGCTCTCATAAACCTTGTCAGAGAAACCTTCAATCCCGAGGATTTCCTCAGCACGATCACCAACGCTTCGGATACGTTCTTCGGGTGTCTCACCCTCTGACAAATAACCACCTTCCAAAAACTTGCGAGACTTGTCGTTCAACCATTCAAATGCCATTCTTTATTTCTCCATCGGATGCGGCGCGGGAGCACCTTATATATTCGTATGTATGTTATGTATATTATGACCCCCTCTTTATATGTGAGGGAGTGCAACGACCCCTCAGAAGAGATCATCCTCATTAAAGGACTTGCTATTCTTAGTATAATTGACAGGCTTCTTAGAAAAGAAGTCCGTGTGCATTGTGGATGCGTTCTGTAGATCAAACCATTCTGTACGCTCAAGAAGCTTCTCGTCAACCTCGAATGACTTCTTAAACCCCGCCTGTTCAAGCCCCATGTTGAAACGGTTCTTGATGTATTCTACAACCTCCTCCGTCGTGAGGTAATCGAAGTCACCTTCCTCAAAAATCCATTCAACAATACTCTTCTCAGCCTCGAACGCTTCCTGTACTAGGAATTCTACATGATCATTAAGGTCTTCGTCAAACCATTCGGGGTGTTCTTTGCGGATGATATTTACAATCTCACATCCAAAGTCATTGTGGAGCTGCTCTTCAAGGCTTGTGGCGGAAATTACGTTGCTCATGCCCTTGAGCACAGAGCGTTCTTTATTCATCTGTGAAAGGATTAGGAACTGACTAAAGAGGCTTACGTTCTCAATGAAGAGTGTGAAAAGTAGAACAGACTCTAGGTAATCCTTATTGCTATCTGTCTTGGCCTTTGCGAGGGCCTTTTGGGCGTAGTTGACACGCTTCTTGATTGCAGGAACTTCTAGGATGGTTTCAAAGTCTTTATTGAGACCTAAGACCTCTAGAAGGTGTGCATAAGCCATCAAATGTCTTTGTTCGCTCTCTGAAAAGGTTGCACCAACGCCCTGAATCTCTGGCTTTGGAAGCCGATCACCAACCTTCCCCCAGAATGTCTTTACAGCTACTTCAACCTGTGAGATTGCAAGCATACTTTTACGTGCAGCTTCTTTCTCAGGATATGTAAGATTAGACTTGTAATCCTGTACATCGCTTGTGAAGTCATACTCAGACACGATCCAATATGATTGCTGAATGGCATCAACATAATCTGCGAGACGGGGGTACTCATACGGCTTCAGCGTAAGACGCTCTCGAAAGATATCCGGCATATTATCCTTCCGATATGTGACATACTCTCGCGCCACATCATACGCCTGTGCCTTCATAATGCCGTTCTCTACAAGCTTATGTAGATCATCAACCTCAATCTCTTCAATGACATCCCCTGAAATTGTATCCTTGACATACCGAACAACCTTCTTCTGAAGCTTATCATCCTCATAATCTGTACGGGACATGGCTTTTGCAACAGCAGCCTTGATCTTCTCCTCATCAAATTCTTGTGTATTTCCCGTCCGTTTAATTACCAACATCTTCAAGACCTCTTTGTGTGCCCGTATAAGTGCGCCATCCTTGGCATGACGTTTCAATGTCCTAATATCCTACCATCTTTCATCAGCCTTGTGAACCAATAATCGCTCCAAGCTGGTCTTCTAAATCTTCCAAATCCATTTCAACAAGGAGGTCGTCGTCTGTATCGGCACTAACAGAGATAATCAATTCCATTGTCTCCTCATCAAACCAATCTGCACTAACCCTATAATTTAATGATCCTACCGAGATTATCTCTCCTTCCGGATTGTTTTTAATACACTTAATAACCCTCAAAGCACTCTTCTTTAGATCAACCTCCAACTCCCGTTGAGTGAGCTTTTCCCGTGCGTATCTAGAGGTATCAAGGATCAGCTTTGCTGATTTTCCAAACATCTCGGCGGGGATTAGGAACTTGACATCCCCTTTTTTGTGGGGAGGATTGTAAGATCCTGTTCCATATTCTCCTACACCATTGTCAGAATCCCATGACAATCTAGTATTCCCCCAGAAGCTATTACGAATGTCAACACCCACATCATTCATGTATCCGAAATGATCGTTGGCTTCAAGGTATGTCTTCATCGCTTCAACGATGGTAATACTGTCATCCATCTTTTTGGAGTATTCCACGTTAGTCCCACCGTCTTCCATAATAATTGTCATCTTAGCCATTGGTATTTCCTCTTTATCCGCGTTTCGTATGATTAGAAATTAGCTGACGGCTCTGAATCCATCCTTTGAAATTGCCTGACCAATAGTTGTCGTCCACGTCGAGCTGCGTGTGGCCCTCTTCCGGGAACAAACCTTCACAATCACTTGTAGGCAGCTCCATCGGTGTAGCTTGATGTTCTACCACTGATGCGTGAGGAGGATCGCTCTCAATGAGCATCTTATAGATTCTTTTAGCTTTGTCAATAGACGTATCGAGGGTTCGGAAGCTGACCTGCGCACAACAGCTTGCAGAGACCTTTAGAGCGTCTTCAAGGCTTAGGATGATGTCACCCCCATCTTCATCGTCAACGTAGTACCACAGCTCTCCTAGAGCCCCTCGCATGTGTCCTATATAAGGTGTGTGCCATTCTCCGGGACTTAACTCGAAGGGCTCACTTTCTTCAAGAGCTTTCTTCATGCAATCCGAAAGCTCTTTAATCTCTGGCTGGGCATCCTCATGTGATCGAAGGTGGAAGAAGTTATTAAACTCTGTTGCCGTCGCGACACCCTTTACCCATGACCAAGGCTCAATATAACGCCCTGCGTGCTGCTTATGTAATCCAAGTTTCTCAAGCTTCTCAACGCCTTCTGAGCAATAATCCATCATATCATTGATGATTGATTTGGCAATATGTTGATCGTTGAAATTAAGCTCTTCACCAGCCTGCATGCCCGATTTATTCGATCCAAAGGAAATCGGCATTGCTGGGTTTTCATTGATGATTTCAATCTGCTTTAACAGGGGGATTGCCCGTGTGCTTGCAGCGTTGCGTGCGAGTTGTCTATGTGTATTGACTTGACTCAGAATAAACCGTGGATAATCAAGTTCAAATGTTGTGATACGTTGCCTGTCAATACTAGAGATGCTATCCGCAATTACCGTTGCCGATATCCCTCCTTTCCCTTCAATCCGTGTCATCATTTATCACCTTTCATAAGAAGTTCCATGAGTTTACCCTTCGGGTCTTCAAAATGCAACCCTTTTAGAATCTTTCGAATCTTTCGAGTTCCTTCGTCGGTTGTTCCTACGATGACATAACGACCCTCTCCAGCTCGCTCATGGTGTACATTCTTGTACCTTTCATCATCTTCATACGCCGATACGGACTCTTCAGCTTCCTTCTTCGTCTTGCAAAACTTATTGAGGTTCTGTTGGGACACAACGTCCATCGCCCCCTTAATATCTTCTTCAGAGAATCCTGCACGATACCCAAGGCCTAATGTAACAACAAGGATGTCAGCAAGAGCATCAAGAGCATCTGTACGGCTGCCCAGAGGCCAGTGTTCCTTGTTACCCCCAAAGGAATTAAGCGCTGTACAAAACTCATCGAGCTCCCCGTCAATGAGGGAAATACCACCCTCGATACTCTCCACTGTCTGTTCTTGCGAGCATAGCCCGATACGATTGAATAGGTAGGTCTTCTCTACAAAGTCTTGCATGTCATTCCCCTTAATTGTCTTCCAAATATTCGGCTGATCTACGAAGAAGCTCTGGTTCATCTTTAAAGTTTCCAATGCCGTTGTTGCAGAATCTGCACAGGACGCCTCTTATCTTGCCCGTCTTGTGAGAGTGGTCAATATGGAGGGTGCCAATCCCTCCGTCGCCTTCAATAGACTTGCATATCATGCACCTTCGACCAACCCCCTCCATCAACGCCTCATAAACCGCAACTGAGATATTGTACCGCCTGTTCAAGTCACTTGCAAGCTTCCTTTTGCATTGATACGCCACCTTTACGTCTTGTGACGGGTTGTGCCTAAACCCTTGTAAGGGCGTAGATGATCTGACACGGTACTCTTTGGGATCATCAGGATGATTGCAATGCGACGCCATGATAGCTTGGTTTCATTTGCAAGATCAAGGGAAATTTCCTTCCAATTTAAATCCTTCATTGTGCATCCTCCAGTTTTGTCTGAATGCAGAAAGGCGCCGGAAGTGCCTTTTCTGTGTTTGAGGGGGTTGGTCAATCGTGGGCATAATCGTTACCAGTTTTTAGTAACCATCGTTCTCATCCACAAGATTGAGAATTGTTTGTAGCTCTCCTTGATTTCCAGAGAAGATTTCACATATTCTATTTTTTAATTCTGTAAGTTCCACCAGCTACCTCTTCTAATGACAAGTACTCTAGAAATGACTCTTCAGAGAAACCTCTCCCCTTTGAAAAGTACTCGGAAAAATTGGCAAAGACTCTAAATCTGCTCTTAACACCTTATAAAAGCTAACGCTGCAATAAGCGGCCGAGCGAAGCGAAGGTCCGGCGACCGAAGGGAGCGTATTTAATTGCCTTGTTAGCTTTCCAGGATCTTCGATATATGCAATGCGGGCGATTTTACTATCTCAATTCCCTCAGCGACCGCCTCCTTCCCAAATAGATCTTCTTCCTGTGCTGTCTGCACCAAAATTGATTTTTTTGAGCGCTTTGTAACCATTGCTTTAGCCAATAAGTTCAGTGCTTCGCTAAGAGGCTCATTATCTTTTTGCACTCGAACTAGCACAGGAGCGCTTTCATAATGTTTAGCAAGTATCGCATCAATCCCTTTATTTCTCTGAACAACATGGTAGTCAAGACCATTCAGGAAGCTCAGCGACTGTACGTTTGCATTTAAATATGATGTGCGGCCATTTTCCAGTAATTTTGACTCAGACTTAACTGGGTTATCTATCCTACTCTTAGTCAACTCGACAGCTTCAGCTGACTTATCGATTCCAATATATTGTCTGTTAAGCAACTTAGCGGCAACACAAGTGGTTCCGCTACCACAAAAGGGATCCAGGACGATATCTCCTTCATCGGTAGCAAGCTTCACTATTCTTTCTAGTAACAGTAGAGGCTTTTGGGTAGGATATCCCACCCTTTCTCTCGCTTTAGGGTTCAAATATGGAATTTCCCAGACGTCACTTAAAGGCACTCCTTTTTTTGCGTCTCCATGCTTGAACGTGCCTGACTCATCAAGATCGTATATCGATTTATTATGCTCATCTCTTGATCTTTTCTGCAATATTTGATCTATGTTAGTAGTCTCGGAATATGCTGAATAAATGGTATTAAACTTGAAACTCTTGCTCTTTGAATAAAAATAGATGTTTTGATGGCTAGGCAAAAGCCCCTTTTTCGAGTTCGACCACCGCTTGTAGCTCCAAATTATTTCTGAACGAAAATTAGATGCACCGAAAACTTTATCTAGGATAGCGCGGATTATGTGCTCACCACTTTTATCGCAGTGAACGAATATCGACCCGCTATCTTTAAGCAACTCCCTCATCACTTGAATTCTTTCCATTAAAAATTCAGCATAACCCCTATCGCTTCTCCAAATATCATCAAAGCTGAACTCTATGGTTCTATCTCTGTTTTTTAGCCTATGTATTTTCTCCGTGAAGAAGGGAGGATCTAGATAAATTAAATCTATCGACTGATTTTCTATTGATGCCATCGCATCTAGGCAGTCTCCCGTAATAACGTTATTGAACATCTTGCCCCTCTTTATCTCTTCTATCTGCAATTTCCGTTAGTACGGACTTCAAATCATAGCCACTAACGTTTTTAGTAACCATCGTTCTCATCCATGACTCGCTTGGTTTCATTTGCAAGATCAAGGGAAATTTCCTTCCAATTTAAATCCTTCATTGTGCATCCTCCAGTTTTGTCTTTACGGCAATCCAATATGCGTCTGCCAAATCTTCACGACCATTGGATTTTGTTATCTTTTCAAATAGCTTCTTAGCCTGATCGGGGAGGGCGTTGTACATATCGTCCTTAGACGCCTTCCCAGCGCCCGTGGCGCATTTCTTTACCGTGGATGGTGTGTACACCTTTGGATAATACAGCGCCTCTCTAAGAGCCCCTACAAGCATGAATTGAAGCCCTGCAAGTTGCTGTAACGTTGTCCCTCTCATCCCAAACGCTAATCCCTCAATCCCAATGCCTTTTACGGCACCTGTTAGTTCATCTGTGGTCTTTATAATACATGTTGTTGTTTCTGCAACAAGTGCCGCCCGTGTAAAATAATCCCCATCACTTTTAAGTGTCTGCACAACCTCATGGGTTACAACATTAAGATCATCGTCAATGGTGACGATCCCTGTATTTCGATATGATTGGTCAATCCCTATGTACATTATTATTACTCTTTGTCTTCTTCGGGCACCTTGTAATACTCACCTTCTGTTTTAAGCATGTACGCCAGCTTCATATTCTCCAAGAACAATTCCTCAGCGGTTTTCTCAATGGTTTCACCGTACCAAGTAACGTACTCGTGAACATCTCCAAAGTGCTTCCTGTAAGCTTCTACAGATGCTTCGTACATCTCCCGTTCGCTGTTGCATCCTTCGAGAATCTTTCCCGCCTTGACGACGCCAATACGAGGAATCCCTTCGTAATTATCTACACTCATGTCACCAGCACAAGCCTGTGTATAGCACCAAAGTAATCCTTCTTCCGGAGTGACGTATTTGAAAGATCTCTTGACCCAGTTGTAATGCCACAAGGGGGCTTGGTGTACATCCTTGTCCAAGTTTGCAGCAACTCCAACAAGACCCTTCCTGTAGCAATCCCACAGCCCTGTTGTCATGTAATCATCACATTCAATATAGTCTACAAACTCTGCACCATGAACATTCACGATATGTTGCTCTACACTGTCAATCCACTTGGGATTCTTAGTATCTGCCCGATCCCCTTTGTACTTGTGAATGGTTGCTACCGAGTGTCTGTAAGAATCGTCACCTGTGAGGTATAACTTGTAAACCTTCGCAGGGCAATCCTCTTTGATACTTTTGAGGATCAAGTCACACGCATCTTTTGCTTGCTGTTCTTCTCCTATACGTTTATCGGGAACCTTGTAATACCCCGATGTGTCAATCATGAAGAACTCTGAAAGCTCTCTTAGATACTCGTTAGCTGTTTTAGCGTTGCTGTATTCATCAACAAAACTTCCTTCCTCGTCATACAAATGGTAGTAAGTCTTCTCAACTGAAAAGCTGGAACGATACTTTACCAGATCACAGTCAATATAACAAACATCAAAAACATCTGGAACATCCATAATCACCAAGCCTTCCATGTGATGAGAAGGGCTGACACAATAATCACCGTTAGTACAATAATTTCCATCGTCTTGACTTCCTATATAATGGGCGGCGCTTTGCCGCCCCAATACTTTATCAATTCCCTATAATTTTATACCTTCATCCATCTCACGGCTTTAATACGCCTCGTCATCATCATCCTCTTCCATATCGAAACCGTTATCAGGTTGGTTTCCCGAACCCCCTGCCATGGGGGCCTCATCACGTTCATCAATCTCCATGGTACCACCAAGGAAGGCTTCTTCCTCCTTGTCACTCCCCCCAGATTCATAACTGATAAGGCTGTTAACCTTGACCCGTGACAGGTAACTGAATGTGCCAAAGTCATTCTGGTTGATATTGAGAAGAACGTCAACGCTGCTACCATTCCCAACAAGCTCGCTGAAGGTGATATCAACCGGCTTGCCGTCTACAACCTGTGCAACCCGTGGGCGCATCTTAGGATGCATTGGAGATCCGTCCTTCTTCTGTGCCGCCTGCTTAGCCTTGATGAGATAAAACTTCTTAGCGTTTGGGTCATCAAGAACGCTCTCATCTTCAAGCTTGAATTTCTCTTTGAAGATTGCCGCCGACATCTTCTTGGAGGGCTGCTTGGCGAACACTTCATCCCATTCATCAGCCACGTCTTCGTTCACGAGAAGATCAATAGTGTACTCAAACTGGGTTGGGTTATGCATAGTACGCTCTTCGTAGATCGGAGAGGGCTTCTGAATCTTGCAATAGAATGCAAGGGCATCTTTGACGATGGCGCTTGTGATGTTTCCCTTGGAGTCTTTATTGAAAGTAATTGAAGCTGTCATAATAATTTGTCCTGTCTTTGGTTGATGTTTAAATTGTATCCATTCTTTCGTATTCTAACGGATTTTATAGATGAAGTAAAACACTGTGTAGGCGATTAGAAGCAATGTCATCGGAACCCACAAAGGAGCTGTAACCAACCACCCCTGCTAATTTTAGAACCATGAAGATTAAGAACAAGAGTCCTCCAAAACCGACTCCCCCTGATTGTTGATTATCCATTATTCATTCCTTATCCTCTCGATCTTCCCCGTTACCAAGGAATCCCATCCCCTCCACAAGCTTCCATCTCCCATTCTTTTTATTCGCTCGGTATTCTTTATCTTGGTTACGTTCCTCTTTGGGCAGGCGCTTCGTGTCGATCCGCCCTGCTCCATTGCCCTTGTTGATATGTTCGTAAACCTTATCGTTGCCGTGCTCATCTTCCAAATCTTCAATCAATGCGCTTGTAATATTCATCGTCTTCCTACGTTTCGTTGGTGAGGGTTAAGTATACCACAGCTCTTTGGATTTTTCAAGAGCTTTGATGAGATTGTTAATGTCCTTCATACACACTGAAGCCATGTCACCCTCTGCAATAACAATAACCTTTTCCCCAGCTTCGAAATTGAGAGTAATAACATCCCCGTCATATTCTCCAAACCTAATGCTCTGTACAGTTTGTGGCCTTTCGTCACGAATGTCAATCTCTTTATGGTACATGTTTATATCCTTTCGGGTTGGTTGTTGATGTGTTCAAGTATACGTCTGGGCCCTTCCTTTGCAACCCCTTTTTGGAACATTAGTGAATTTCTGCCCAGCTTTTTCCAGATTGGGCGGTGCCTGTCACCAAAACCTCAAGTCCAAGGCGTTTAGAGGCTTCACCATACATCTCTGACATGAGTTGAATACCTTCTTTTTCTTCGTTAAGAGGGAACTCAGACGTCAGTTCATCATGAAAGCTCCCTAGCTGCTTACCATTCAATCCTCGGACTTTCATCTGTTCGTTTACCCAGTTGATGGCTTCGTTCTGGAGAGTGGCTTCAGAGCCCATCAATAAGTAGTTCAACAGCCTATGTTCTGATCCGCACCAAACTTTTGCGCCTCCCGCAGTTTCTATATAACCACCTCCTCGAAACTTGTTACTGAGCCATTGCTCTTTCAGCCCGTCAATGAGATTTTTGACTTTCGGAAGCCTCTCAAAGTAATTGCCCATTGCTTTCTTTCCCTGAGCTGCTGTCTTATAGCCTAACACATTAGCGAAATTTTCTTGGCCGCTACCGAAGAGGAGCGCATAGATTCCCTTCTTAGAAATCTTCCGATCGTCGCCGATCTTCTTGATCGTCGCCCCGTCTTGAGAATATACTGCGTATGCCCAATCCTCGTCAGATACAAGTCCAAATAGCCGGCTGTTCAGAGAATGCGGATCTGTGCCAACGTAATTATGATCCGCGTCAAACTCTTCACCCTCGACAACAGACTTTGTAAACTCCTCATCACCCATGAAATTCGCCAGAAGTCGAAGCTGCGCAGAATCCTGGTCCACAGATACCAAAGTTTTATCGTCTTCACACGTCCACGTTTTCCGCATCTCCCATCCGTAAAGCGCTGAATTACTAGGGCAATTTACGATTTTTGTCTGCGTCGATCTACCAGTGCTGCTTTGCC
>Ga0207995_100612_pt1 | contig 12758 bp, 8 predicted proteins | sample AntDeeMetag022AM_FD_184759 | JGI IMG/M metagenome (GOLD analysis project Ga0207995, IMG submission 184759) | Saline lake microbial communities from Deep Lake, Antarctica - Antarctic Deep Lake Metagenome 022AM (SPAdes) (version 2) | ecosystem: Environmental > Aquatic > Non-marine Saline and... | reverse complement strand
CTCTCCTGGCGGGCGATCGGGGCGCTCATCATGACCCACTCCGACGATCAGGGGCTCGTGCTCCCGCCGACGGTCGCGCCCACGCAGGTCGTCATCGTCCCCATCTGGCAGGAGGATACCAAAGACGACGTCCTCGAGTACTCGGAAAATATCGCCGACGACCTCGAGGAAGCCGGCTTCCGCGTGGAACTCGACGACCGCGACGAGCGCAATCCCGGCTTCAAGTTCAACGAACACGAGCTCAACGGGATCCCGCTGCGTCTGGAGATCGGCCCCCACGAGGTCGACGACGGGGAAGCCACGCTGGTCCACCGGCCGGACAACGAACAGTCCGTCGCCGAGCGCGACGAGATCGTCGACGCCGTCGACGAGCACCTCGACGAGATCTACGACAAACTGTACGAAACTGCGGAAGAGAACCTCGAGGAGAACGTCCGGGACGCCCACAGTCCGGAGGAGATCCTCGGGACGATCGGCAAACACGGCGGCTACGTGAAGACGCCATGGTGTGGCGACGAGGCCTGTGAAACGGCCATCAAAGAAAAGATCGCCGCCGAGATCGTCATGCAGCCCCTGGCCGACGAAGGCGGGACGACGGCCGGCGAGGTCCCCGAACCCGACCGCAACGAGTGTGGCGTCTGTGGCGATCCCGCCGACGAGATCGCCTACTTCGCGAAGTCGTACTAGCGCGGTTACTCGACGGGAGCAGGTCCGTTCGGCGGTAACACGTCCGTTCGGTGGTAACACGTCGACTTGTCGTTGCTCGCTCGAGCCGAGAATCGAACCGTCAGCTTTCCGGTGTTTCGCTGCCGGCGGCAGGTACTTTCGATCGGATGTCGTCTTCGACGGAACGCTCACATCGGGATGCGTAAAACGGTGAGATGGATCGTCGGTGCGAACAGGGTCGAGACGGACTCCCCACATGAACTGGTCGGGCCCACTTCGGGAACTGGTTCGAACGGTCACCTCGACGAATCGTGGGTGCCACAGTCATACGTACCTAACTCTTTAACCCAATAGTGCTTACCAGCGGCGAGTAATTAGAGACTGTGGTGTTCACTCTGGTGGGTGAACACTACGTGCCTCTGACAATTTACCCCGCTATCGGGAAGCACCGCTTCCCGGAAGGGGGTTCGAATAGTGCCGTCCTGAACCTCGACCCCAGAGCGGTAGCTCGATCCGATAGCAGTAGCAACTGCGGCGAGAAGGCGCGTGAACGGTGACGAGGCGCATATATAAGGGCCCCACAAATACCTTATATCACACCATATGTGTTTATAATACACTTAGCCATAATGGGTTAGCCTCTTATATCTGTTTCCGCAAGGGAGGGCTATGCCACAGCCACATATAGCGTCATCCGCCGAGCGTTCACAGGGGCTCGCCGACCCCGCGGACGCGCGGTCGAACTGCGGCGTCGGCGTCGTCATGGATCTCGATGGGGATGGGGGCCACGACGTCGTCGCTGACGGACTCGAACTACTCATCAATCTCGAGCACCGGGGGACGACCGGGGCGGAGAAGAACACCGGCGACGGAGCCGGCATCATGCTTCAGACGCCCGATTCGTTCTTTCGAGAGGTCCTCGACGCCGAGCTTCCGGACACCTACGCCGTCGGTTCGCTCTTTTTGCCCCAGGACGACGCGGCTCGCAACGCGCTCGTCTCGCTGGTCGAGGAGACGGTCGATACCTACGATCTCTCGGTCCTCGAGTGGCGGGACGTCCCGACCAACAACGACGACCTCGGCGAAACAGCCGTCGACTCCGAACCGGACGTCCATCAGGTCGTCGTCGCACCCGACGACGATATCTCCGGCGACGACTTCGACCGCCGACTCTACGTCGCCCGACGCGCGCTCGAGAACGCCGTCGAAATCGCCGATATCGAGAACAAAGAGCGGTTTTATGTTGTCTCTCTCGACTCCAAAACGGTCGTTTACAAGGGACTGCTGAAAGGCGTTCAGGTCCCCGCTTACTACCCCGATCTCACCGACGAGCGCATGGAATCGACGTTCGCGATGGTCCACGAGCGATTCTCGACGAACACGCTCGGCGCCTGGCACCTCGCCCACCCCTACCGGAACATCATCCACAACGGCGAGTTCAACACCATTCAGGGGAACATCAACTGGATGCGGGCCCGCGAGACCGATATCGAGAGCGACGTCCTGGCGGACCTCGAGGCGGTCAAGCCGATCATCGACGACCCCGACCAATCCGATACGGCGAGCGTCGACAACGCCCTCGAACTGCTGATGCAGGACGGCCGGGACCTCGAGCACGCCCTGCGGATGCTCGTTCCGGAGGCCTGGCGCGGCGACGACGCGATGGACCCCGATCGAAAGGACTGGTACGACTTCCACGCCTCGCTCGTCGAGCCGTGGGACGGTCCCGCGCTCGTCGCGGCGACCGACGGCGAACGCGTCGGTGCCGTCCTCGACCGCAACGGACTGCGCCCGTGCCGGTACGACGTGACGACGGATAATCAGCTGATCATGGCCAGCGAGGCCGGCGCGCTCGAGACCGAGCCCGAAAACATCGAAGAGCGCGGCCGTCTCAAGCCCGGACAGCTGTTCCTCGCTGACCCCAACGAGGGGCGCGTCATTCCCGACGAGGAGGTCTTCGAGGACCTCACCGACGACCGCTACGGCGAGTGGGTCGCCCAGGAGCAGGTCCATCTCGACGACATCCGCACCACGAGCGATCGTTCGCCACAGCAGGCGGTCTCGGGGCTGCGAGACTATCAGGCCGCGTTCGGCTACACGCACGACGAACTCGAGAACATGATCGAGCCGATGACCCAGAAGGGGAAAGACCCCGTCGGCTCGATGGGTGACGACACGCCGCTGTCGGTGCTCACCGAGTTCAACCGGCCGCTTTTTTCTTACTTCAAGCAGCTGTTCGCGCAGGTCACGAACCCGCCGCTGGACTACATCCGCGAGGAACTGGTCACCTCGATGGAGAGCCGGCTGGGCTTCCAGCGCAACCTGCTCGACGAGTCGCCCGAACACGCCCGCCAGCTCGTGCTCGACTCGCCGATTCTCACCGACGCCGAACTCGGCTCGATCCGCGACTGTTCGACCAACGGGATCACCACCGCGACGATCGACATCACCTACGAACCAGAGAGCGCGGAACTCGGGGCCGGCCTCGAAGCCGCCATCGAGCGCGTCCGTGAGGACGTCGTCGAAGCAATCGAGGACGGCAACCACGACGTTATCGTCCTCTCGGACCGCGGCGTCGACGATGACCGAGTGGCCATCCCGAGCCTCCTGGCAACCGGCGGCGTCCACCACCACCTCGTTCGGAACGGACTGCGCAACCACGTCGGCCTCGTCGTCGAGTCCGCCGATCCGCGCACCGTCCACCACTTCGCGACGCTGGTCGGCTACGGCGCGGGCGCGGTCAACCCGTACCTGGCCTACCAGACGATCGAGGACATCACCGCCGGCCCCGACGGCGCGGACACCGACGTCGCCATCGACGCCTACGTCGGCGCGGTCGAGGACGGCCTGCTGAAGATCATGGCCAAGATGGGCATCTCGACGGTTGAGAGCTATCAGGGCGCCCAGATCTTCGAGGCCGTCGGCCTCGACTCCGGACTGGTCGCCGAGTACTTCGAAGGCACCGAGAACCGCACCGAGGGGATCGGCCTCGCCGAGATAGAAGAAGACCTCCGCGAGCGCCACGCCACCGCCTTCGACGGCGACGGCGAGGACGCCGACCTCGACCGCCACGGCGAGTTCGAACACCGGTCGGACGGGATCTACCACCAGTGGAACCCCCAGACCGTCGGCGCGCTCCAGCAGGCGGTCCGCTCGAACGACTACGAGCGCTACCAGGAGTTCGCCGAGCAGATCAACGATCAGCAACAGAACCTCCAGACGCTTCGGGGCTTACTCGAGTTCGAGTCGGATCGCGATCCGATCCCGGTCGAGGACGTCGAGCCGATCAAGGACGTCGTCCAGCGGTTCTCGACGGCCGCAATGAGTCTCGGGAGCCTCTCGCCGGAGGCCCACGAGAATAACTCGATCGCGATGAACCGGCTGGGCGCCAAGTCCAACTCCGGCGAGGGCGGCGAACCGCCCGAGCGGTTCAACACCGAGCGCGAGTGTAACGTCAAACAGGTGGCGTCGGGCCGCTTTGGCGTCACCTCGACGTACCTCTCGAACGCCGACGAGTTGCAGATCAAGATGGCACAGGGCTCGAAGCCCGGCGAGGGCGGCCACCTCCCCGGCTCGAAGGTCAACGAGATGATCGCCCACGTCCGCAAGTCGACGCCCGGCGTGGGGCTCATCTCGCCACCGCCGCTGCACGACATCTACTCCATCGAGGACCTCAAGCAGCTGATCTTCGACCTGAAGGCCGCGAACGAGACGGCAGACATCAACGTCAAACTCGTCTCCGAGGCCGGCATCGGCACGGTCGCCGCCGGCGTCGCCAAGGCCAACGCCGACGTGGTCCACATCTCGGGTCACGACGGCGGCACCGGTGCCTCGCCGCGCACCTCGATCAAGAGCGCCGGTCTCCCCTGGGAACTCGGCCTCGCCGAGGCCAACCAGATGCTCTGTGCGACCGGCCTCCGCGATCGCATCCGCGTCTCGACCGACGGCGGGATGAAGACCGGGCGCGACGTCGCCGTCGCCGCCCTCCTCGGCGCTGAAGAGTACATCTTCGGCACCGCCTCGCTGGTCACCGGCGGCTGCGTGATGGCCCGACAGTGTCACAAGAACACCTGTCCGGTCGGCGTCGCCACCCAGCGCGAGGACCTGCGCAAGCGCTTCCCCGGCGAGCCCGAACACGTCATCAACTACATGACGTTCATCGCCCAGGAGCTGCGCGAGATCATGGCCGAACTTGGTTACGAGACCATCGACGAGATGATCGGGCAGGTTAGCGTCCTGGAACAGCGCACCGACGTCGACCATCCGAAGGCTCGCAAGGTCGACCTCTCGGAAGTGCTGGCGGATCCGGGCGGCGACGTCCGCCGCAAGATCCGCGAACAGGACCACGAGCTCGAGGACCAGCTCGACCGCGACCTCATCGAGGCCGCGGCCGACGCCATCGAAGAGCAAGATCCCGTCTCGCTCGAGACGGACGTCACGAACGTCGACCGGACCGTCGGCGCGATGCTCTCGAACCGCATCACGGATCGCTACGGTGAACCCGGCCTCCCGGAGGATACGATCACCATCGACGCGGAAGGGACCGCCGGCCAGAGCTTCGGTGCGTTCCTCGCCAGCGGCGTCTCGATGCATCTCGACGGCAGCGCGAACGACTACGTCGGCAAGGGGCTCTCCGGTGGCAAACTCACGATTCGCACGCCCGAGACCGCGGGCTACGATCCAACGGAAAACATCTCGATTGGCAACGTCGCACTCTACGGCGCGACCGACGGCCAGCTGTACGTCAACGGCGTCGCCGGCGAGCGCTTTGCCGTCCGCAACTCCGGAGCCAAGGCCGTCGTCGAGGGCGTCGGCGACCACGGCTGTGAGTACATGACCGGCGGCGTCGTCGCCGTCCTCGGCGAGACCGGGAAGAACTTCGCCGCCGGCATGTCAGGCGGTGTCGCGTACGTCTACGACCCCGACGATGAGTTCGCGGCGAAAGCCAACACCGGTATGGTCTCGCTCCACGACGACCTCGAGGAGAAAGACGAACGGATGCTCCGTCGGCTCGTCGAGAACCACGTCGCGTACACCGGCTCCGAACGCGGGCAACTGCTGCTCGAGAACTGGGAGCGCGCCCTCGAGTCGTTCGTGAAGATCATGCCCGAGGCCTACTACGAGGCGATCACCGAGCAGGGGAGCGACGACGTCCGCAACGAACTGCCCGGTGCGCCCGAGGTGGCCGCAGAGGCCGAATCGACCAGTTTCGCGGCGAGCGACGACTGAGCCGCGACCTGCCGCTTCTCTTCACTCGTTACTATACAATAATTTTCCGTCCGCGGACCGGAGTCGTCGTCGACTCGAGGATGCGATACGCGACCGCTACTCGCGACCCAGCGTGTGGAATTCCTTGTTGGGCTGCATCTCCGCGAACATCGCCAACCGGTTGCTCAGGTTGTAAAACGCAGTCACGGACGCGATATCCCAGAGCGCCTCCTCGCTGAACCCGGCCTCGCGAAGCGCCTCGAGGTCGTCCCGCTCGACCTCGGTCGGTCGTTCGGTCAGTTTCACGGCGACGTCGAGCATCTTGCGGTGAGCGTCGTTGATATCGGCGGTCCGGTAGTTAGCTACCAGTTGATCGGCGAGCAGCGGATCGTCGGCGTAGATTCGCACGAGCGCGCCGTGGGCGACGTTACAGTAGTAGCAGTGGTTGACGCCTGAGACCGCGACGACGATCATTTCGATCTCTTCGCGCTCGAGGGCGGTGTCTTCGACGAGTGCGTCATGATAGTCGAAGAACGCGCGAAAGTGAGACGGTTTGTACGCCATCGCCGAGAATACGTTCGGCGTGAATCCGGCGCCGTCGGTTTCCGCCGCGATTCGATCCTGGAGGTCCTCGGGGAGGTCGTCGAATTCCGGAACGGGGAACCGTGCCATCGCGTCGTCGTTGAGTTCGGGGTCGGTCGCTGACTTGGCGTCGGAACCTGAGTTGGCCATAGCTACCGTTTCACATACAGCCCTAATAACTTAGGGGCGAACTCCGGGTGCAATCCGTCGACGATGCCGCCCGCATCGGCCGCCACTTCGAGAACGGAGTCAGCATGGCTCGCCCATCCGCCACAGTTTTTTCCCGCAGCCGTGACGGCTACGCATGGACACCGCACTCGTCATCGGCGGCACTCGCTTCATCGGCCGCCACCTCGTCGACGACTTGCTCGAGCACGACTACGACGTCACACTGTTCACCCGCGGAACCAGCGGAAACCCGTTCGCGGACGACGATCGGGTCGATCACATCGAGGGTGACCGGACGAATGAGACCGCCCTCGAGGCCGCGGCGACGACGGTCGACCCCGACGCAGTCTTCGACTGCGTGGCCTACCATCCGAAAGACGTCCGCGCCGCGACGACCATTTTCGCGGACTGCGACGCGTACGTCTACGTCTCGAGCGGGGCGGCCTACGGCCGCGAGGAGATCCCCAAGCGGGAGGGCGAGACGCCGCTGCACGAGTGTACGCTCGAGCAGGCGACCGACGATTCGTTCGAGACCTACGGCAATCGGAAGGCCGAGGGCGACCGCGCCGTCTTCGCGGCGGCCGAGGACGGCGTCCGCGCCATGGCCGTCCGGCCGCCAATCGTCTACGGCCCCCACGACCACACCGAGCGCCTGGACTGGTGGATTGACCGCGTGAACCGCTTTGACCGCGTCGTGGTGCCCGGCGACGGGACGAACCTCCGCCACCGCGTCTACGTCGAAGACGTCGCGAGCGCGCTCCGGATCGTGGCCGAGCGCGGCGCGGCCGGCGAGGCCTACAACGTCGGCGACCGACGGCTCGTCACGCTCGAGGAGATGATCGACCTGATCGCTGAGTCCCTCGATCGCGTGGCGCATAGCGCCACGGAAAAAGCGAATGACGTAGAACTCGTCCGCGCCGGCCCGCGCGAGCTCGCGGCCGGCGACATCGAACTCGACGACTACCCCCTCTACCGGACGTATCCCCACGTCCTCTCGACGGCGAAACTCGCCGCGCTCGACTGGGCGTCGACATCGCTCGAGACGGCGATGGATCGCTCGGTCGCGGATCACCTCGAGAGCGACCGGGACGGGAGCGAGAACGGGCCGAAACGGGAGGCCGAGGAGCGCGTGCTGGGGATCCTCGAGACGCTTTGATCAGGAGTCGCGAAGGCGCTCGAGTCGCCGAGACCGCGACGGCTGCGACGCGAGCAACTCGCTGAGCCGACCCCGGTCGTCGGACAGGTCGGAGCCGGTCTCGATAGCGGACGCGAGCGGCGCGGCTCCGGCGGATCGAGCGGCGCGGCGATCGGCAGCGAACTCGAACCGCCGGTAATACCGGAGAAGAAGCGGCGCGGTGATCGCAACGCTACCCACCATGATGAGAAGCGATGTCCAGACGGTCAGCGTCACGACCAGTCCGAAGAGAAACGCCAGCACTAGCGACCGCCGCTCGAGGAGCCACAACTCGTCGCTGGCGTCCGCACGCGCACAGAGCGCAATCAACGCCTCGTCGTCGAGGGCGTCGAGAGCGTAGTCCGTGGCGTACACCCGCCGGTTCCAGAACGGTCCGTCGAGGAAGGGTCTGGCGATCTCGGCTTCGCGAGCCGGGATCACGCCGCCGATCGTCGCGGTCAGGCCGGCTCGGTCGGCAGCGTTCTCGAGTCGCTGGCGCTGTTCGGCCGTCGTCTCGGTGACTGTCTGCGAGAGGCGAATGCCGTACTGCAACCAGGCGTAGACCACGGCGATGAGGACGACGAACGAGAGCGGGATCAACAACGGACTGGGATCTGATGCGCTGACGAGCGCAACGAGGGGAACGAGTGCCCCAAGGCAGAGCATCGTGATCGCCACGAGATATTTCGCGAGCCGACCGACCGCCGTCGCGGCGCTGATCTCGAGGTCGCGGCGTTCGCGAGCGTACCGAAAGACGCCGAGATACGCGACGAGCGTCGCGACGATCGCACCGCCGAGCACGGGAAGCCAGGCGAGCGTCGCTCCGGTCCCGCCCCCTAGCGCTGGATGGACACTCGAGAGGGTGTTTTCAGTCGCCTCGAGGAGGCCGGATAACGCGAGGACGATTCCAGTCCCGAAGCCGACGACGGCGAGAAGGCGATACGTACCGAGCGATCGCCGGCCGTCCGGGCGGCGTCGAAGCGTGTACCATCCGTACAGCCTGGCACCGGCGTAACCTGCGCCGAGCAATCCGAGCCAGAGCGCGGCTACTGCAATCATATACGCTCGTTATAGTTGGTAATTATATAATATCGCCGATCGATTCGCCGGATCGACTCGAGGTTGTCGACCGGCCGCCGCAATCGGCTCGCCAGTTCGGCCTCGGCAGCGGTCGCCACGAACGACGCGCCGACGAGGAAAAACACATGACCCGGGGGTGTGTCTGGAACGGTATGTTCGAGAAGTCGACGTGGATCCGCCTGCCGCGAAACGTCGTCGTCGGCCACGGCGTTCGCGACGAGGTCCTCGACGTGATCGACGACCTCCACTTGCAGGGGCGGCCGCTGTTCGTCACGAGTCCGACGCCTCGCGAGGTTGCTGCGGACCCCATCGCGGCCGACTTCGAGGCCGCCGGGATCGAGCCCGCGATCGTCACGATACAGAAAGCGACCTTCGCCGCCGTCGAGCGGGTGATCGAGGTCGCCGAGGCCGAGGAGGTCACCTATCTGGTCGGCATCGGCGGCGGGAAGGCCATCGATATCGCGAAACTGGCCAGCCACCACCTCGATATGGGCTTCCTCTCAGTGCCGACGGCGGCCAGCCACGACGGGATCGTCAGCAATCGCGGCTCCGTGCCGGACGGGGATTCCCGCCACAGCGTCGCCGCGGAGCCACCGCTCGCGGTCGTCGCCGACACCGGGATTCTTGCCGAGGCGCCATGGGAGCTGACGACCGCCGGCTGCGCCGACATCATTTCCAACTACACCGCCGTGATGGACTGGCGACTCGCCCAGCGGCTCAAAGACGTCGAATACTCCGAGTACGCCGCCGCGCTCTCGGAGATGACCGCCGAAATTCTCGTCGACAACGCCGACCTCATCCGGCCGGGACTCGAGGAATCGGCCTGGGTCGTCACCAAGGCGCTCATGTCCTCGGGCGTCGCGATGAGCATCGCCGGTTCCTCGCGGCCGGCGAGCGGGGCCGAACATCTCTTTTCGCACCAGTTAGACCGGCTGGCCCCCGACGCGGCCCTCCACGGCCACCAGGTCGGCGTCGGCTCGATCATGACCGCCTACCTCCACCAGGGCGGAGACGGCATCTGGCGCGACATCCGCGACGCGCTGTCGAGTATCGACGCGCCGACGACGGCGGCTGAACTCGGAATCGACGACGAGACGATCATCGAGTCACTGACGACCTGTCACGAGATCCGCGACCGGTACACCATTCTCGGCAACGGAATGAACGAACGGGCCGCTCGAGACGTGGCGGCGAAAACGGGCGTCATCGACTGAGTGGTTCGTCGGACGGAATTTGACCGGCCCCCGGGATCGGAACCGACGTGGCTCCTTTTCGCGAAAACTGGCCGACGCTGTCGAGCGAATCTGTCCGTCAGCCCAGATCGGCGCGTTCGAACTGCCAGATCCCCAGCGCCAGCGGGACGACGAGCCAGGCGAGCATGACGACGAGCATCGTCTCGCCCTGCAGGAACCACGGGAGATCCGGCGGAATGGTGTTGAACCCCTCGGGGAACGCGAGCCCGGTGGAGTTGACGTACGCCGCCGTCGGGCTGACCAGCGACTGGACGAACGCGATCTGGTTCATCGAAACCTCGAGGCCCGCGAGGTCGTTGAGCACGTAGTCGATAGCAAGCTGGAGCGGACCGAACACGTTCAAGACGCTCGTAATGAAGAAGAAAGCGATGGAACCGCCCATCGCGCGCGAGCGAGAGGCGGTCGCGGCGGAGATCGCGATCGCGACGGCGACGTAGGTCAGCGCGTACAGGACCGTCAGTGCCGCCATGATACCGAACGTGTCCATCTCGGGCGAGGGGTACCACAGTAGCGTGAGCACGCCGCCCACCAGGAACGCGACGACGATCGACGCGCTGACGATGGCCGTCCGGGTAGCGAACTTTCCGAGAACGACGTCGCGACGACTGTTCGGGATCGAGAGGAGGTACTTGATGCCGCCGGATTCGCGTTCGCCGGCGATCGCGAGATACGCCGTCACGAGCGCGATCAGCGGGATGAACATCGCGCCGATAGCGGTCAAATTCCAGAGGGCGCCCAGAATGGTCGGATCCGACCGCCCGTTCTGTCCGAAGTACACCAGCAATACCATAAACAAGGTGTAGAACGCGCCGACAAACCAGACGATCTTGGCCCGGCGGACGTCGAGGAAGTCCTTCTTCGCGACATCTACCGTACTCATGCTGAGGCCTCTGGCGTCGCGGCCCCCTCGTCGCGCTCGCCGTTCGTGTACGTGTTGAACAGTTGCTCGAGCGAGACGTCTTCGGAGACGATATCGCGGACAGTCGTCACCTCGGCGACGTGTCGGACGACATCGACCTTGACCGAGGGATCGGCGCAGGTCGCCGTGATCGTGGCGTCCTCGACGGTGACCGAGCGGACGCCCGCGAGTTCGTCGAGGGCGAGGGTCTCGGGGACGGTCGCAACCTCGAGCGTGATCGGCGCGCCGAGATCCAGTTCGCCCTGCAGGTCGTCGAGGGTGCCGGTCGCGACCAGCCGTCCCTCGTTCATGATGCCGATGCGGTCACAGACCGCCTCGACCTCGCCGAGGATGTGGCTCGAGAAAAAGACGGTGGTGCCGCGATCCGCCTCGTTGCTGATGATCTCGCGCATCTCCTGCATCCCCGCGGGGTCGAGCCCCGAGGAAGGTTCGTCGAGGATCAAGAGGTCGGGATCGCCGGCCAGCGCCATGCCGAACCCGAGGCGCTGGGCCATCCCCTTCGAGTAGTCGCCGGCGGGACGATCGCCGTCGTCGCTCGTGAGACCGACTTTCTCGAGCAGTGCGTCGGGATCGTCGTCTACATCTTTCGTGTCGATGACCCACTCGAGGTGTTCGCGCGCGGTGAGGCGGTCGTAGACGCTCGCCCCTTCGGGGAGGACGCCGATTCGGTGACGGATCTCGTCGGTGTCGGCCTGCGCGTCGAGGCCGAGCACCGTCGCGCTCCCCTCGGTCGGTCGGACGAAATCGAGGAGCATGTTGATCGTCGTCGACTTCCCGGCACCGTTCGGGCCGAGAAAGCCGAACACTTCACCCTCCTCGACGGTGAGGTCGAGGTCGTCGACTGCGAGGATCGACTTACCGTATCGCTTGGTGAGCCCAGTCGTCTGAATAGCGGCCATAACGGGAACTCTACGCCCCCATCATGTATAACCTTTGTAATAATTTCGTTGACCGATCCGAGCAAGCGGCCGCTCAGACGTGTTCGTCGAGGAAGTCCGCGATCGCGCTGTACGCTTCGATGCGGTTCTCGAGCTTCGAGAAGCCGTGCCCCTCGTCTTCGAAGATGAGTTTCCGGACCGGCACGCCCTGTTCAGCTGCTTGTTCGGCGATCTGTTCGGCCTCGCCGACCGGAACGCGGGGGTCGTTCTCACCGTGGAGGACAAACAGCGGAGCCTCGATGTGTTCGACGTTGTTGATCGGCGAAATTTCCTCGAGGAACTCGCGATCCTCCGCGATCGAGCCGTACTCGGCCTCGCGAAGTTCGCGCCGCCAGTCGCCGGTGTTCTCGAGGAAGGTCACGAAGTTCGCGATGCCGACGACGTCGACGCCGGCGGCCCAGAGGTCGGGATACTCGGTCAGCGCGGCCAGCACCATGAAGCCGCCGTAGGAGCCGCCCTTGGCGGCGATCCGATCGGGATCGATCGCGGGATGATCCTGCAGCCACTCGACGCAGGCTCGAATGTCCGCGACCGAATCCATCCGCTTTTCGACGTCGTCGAGGGCCGCGTACTCGGCACCGTAACCCGACGACCCGCGAACGTTCGGCTCGAAGTAGGCGTAGCCCCGGTCGAGGAAGTACTGCTTGACGCTCGAAAAGGAGGGACGACGCTGACTTTCGGGGCCGCCATGAATGTCGACGATAACGGGTGTCTCTCCTTCCTTGTGCCCGTCAGGAAGGAGAGACACCCGTTATCGTCGACATTCATGG
>Ga0207995_100591_pt1 | contig 12983 bp, 13 predicted proteins | sample AntDeeMetag022AM_FD_184759 | JGI IMG/M metagenome (GOLD analysis project Ga0207995, IMG submission 184759) | Saline lake microbial communities from Deep Lake, Antarctica - Antarctic Deep Lake Metagenome 022AM (SPAdes) (version 2) | ecosystem: Environmental > Aquatic > Non-marine Saline and... | reverse complement strand
CGCTCGTCGGGGTCGTAATCGTAGAGTTGGAAGGTATGCCCGTTCGTGAGGATTCCGTACTTCGCGCTCCCGACCCCATTCAGATAGGTTTCTAGCTGCTCCGTGTCGTCGAGGGTAAGCTCATGAGACGGTCGTTTCGTCTCGCAGACGATAACCGGAAACGGTGGGTCGCTATCGTCGTAGCAGAGAACGTCCTTACGTTTGTCCTCGAAATTGATGTGACCCTCTCCTTCCGTCCGAGACCATCCCAGAGCGTCGGTGAAAAGGTGATCAACCAAGGAATATCGAAAGTCGAATTCACTCCCTTCCTCGCGTATCTCTCCATGGAGGGCGGCTATGGCTTGATGGAAATCAGAAAGCGGCGAGTTCGACATGGGACTCGATTCCAGTCACCGCACCATAAGCGTTCATTTGCGAACCCTCTCGCCGTCATGTGACTTCCTCCCCACCCTACCGCTCGCCCACGCATTGCGGCGAGCGCTTGAGGGTGGGGCTTCCCTGTTCGATGACGCGGTTTGCAGACACCTGCTAATTCAGTCCTGTCCCCGAGCGTCGCGACTCGCTGTTCATCTGGCGCACGATGTTACGGACACGGCGCTCGCGGGCGGGCCCGGAGGTCGCATCGCCGTTTTGCTCGTAGTAGTGGACTTCGTTCTTGACGGTCGTTCCGCCACCACCCCCAGTGGCTGCGGCCGTGCCGCCCGCTGCACCGCCGCCGTAGCCAGCACCGGAGCCACTACCGTAGCCGCCTGCGCCAGCACCGGGGCCGCCGGGGCCGGGCGGCTGTTGTGGTCCCTGCGGACCGCCGGGGCCGCCGCGGGCGTCCTGTGCGGCAGTCCCGCCCTGTCCGACCTTCATGCCTCCGAGATCAACCGGACCGTCGCCAGCGCGGTTCACGGCGTCACCGAGATCGACGGGTTCGAGGCGTGTTTTGATGTCGATGCCCGGTATCTTGTTCGCCGTGTCGATGAGCGAGTTGACGATGCCGATGGCGTCGTTCAGCATCCTTTCGAACCAGCCGGAGATCCGCCCGACGAGACCGCCGATGTAGGACGTGAGATCGCCCCACGCGCCCGCCGCCGCGGCGGCGGCCCACTGAAACGCGCCACCCACCCAGTCTAGAATGTCGCCGAGGTTCCCGAGCAGCCACAATAGCGGCCCGATAACGGGAATGAGTAGTGTGAACGGTCCGAGGGCGTTCGAGACGGCATCCGCAATCCCGAGGAACGCATTGGCAGCCCACTCGATTCCGCCGACAAGTGCGTTCCATGTGGATTCAAGGCCGCCGACAATATCATCCATCAATCCGAAGTGGTTGATGAGGAGCGCCCCCGCCCCGACTACTGCCCCGATGGCCACAGCAGCGAGGAACAGCGGCGAAGTGAGAACGCCGACTGCGGTCGCGAGCGCGCCGACAGGCGCAAGCGCTGCGGCCGAAACCGCGCCCAATACTGTCGTCGCGCCAGAAGCCGCGACTGCGCCTCCGGCAAGGAGATAGAACGCTCCCGCCGCCAGCGCACCAGCAACAGCAAAGGTCTTTATCGGACCTGGGAGGTCATTGAAAGCGTCTAACACCCCTGTCGTGGTGTCAAGGACGAATCCGAGTGCAGGGCCGAGAACAGACCAGATCGCCCCGCCGAGCTCGGCGAACTCGACGAGCGCCGAAAGTGTGGACCCGGCGAGATCGACGAACATCCCTGCGGTTTCGAGACCCTCTTCCTGTACCCACTTCAGCCCGTCGGGGATCGCCCCGAGCAGCCATTCGGCGGCGTTTTCGAGTCCGGGGAGGATAGCCTGAGTGGTCGCGTCGAGTTCGGCGAAGAAACGTGGCTCCTCGATGGCGAAGGCGTCGCCGAGACGATCGCCCATCGCCGACAGGTCGTCCATCTGCCGGTTCGTGAAGGCGACGAAATCCTCAAGAACGGTGAATCCGCCTTCGACAATCCCGGAGAAGAAATCACCTGTCTGTGCTGTCTGCAACTCCGAGAAGATGCCGGCAGCCCGATCCTTGATGTCGCCGAGAACGACCTTCGCGCCCTCGCCCGACGACTCGATGCGCTTCAACTCGCCATCGACCATCTGGAGCGTGCCGACCATCTCTTCGCCCTGTGAGAGCAGGCCAGCACCGAACATCGCCGCGAACGCGCCGCCTGCCCCCAACGCGCCGGCCGTAGCGGCACCGAGCGGGGCGGCCAGTCCGCCGACGAGGGCGATCAGAGCCGGCAAGAGCGCGACGAGAGATGAGACCGATCCGTGAAAGCCGAGTATCTCCGTTCCGACGCCACTCCCGCCGATTCCGGCCATTGAGGCCTGTAAGGCAGCCGTTTCGGCGACGGCTTCCGAGGCTTCGTCGCCGTATTCGTCTGTTGCCGACGCGGCAGCAGTCATCCCCGGAACAACACCCGCCGCGGAATTGCGCACACTATCGAGAGCGCCAGCCATCGCTTCGCCGCCTGGAACCGAACTCATCAGCGAATCTCCAGCCTCGTCCGCGCTCTCGGCCGCGAGCGCCGCCATCGCACTCGTTTCGATGGCTGCTTCCGACGCCGCATTCAGGCCCTCAGCGGCGACGTGACCGCCCCCGCCGAGGGCGGTGAGTTCCGCGCCGCCATCGGTCGCGGGGAACTGCAACGCCGATAGGTCGGGCATTCCCATTCCGCCGGCCTCGAACGGCACGGTTTGGGAGTCGGGCGAGACCGACGGTGCGGAGAGTCCGCCCGCAGCAAACGGGACCGTGCCGCCTGCGAGTTGTGGTATTGAAAACGAGTCGCGGTCGACGTCGGCGGCGACGTCGACGACGTGCGAGTCGGGCAGTGACTCGATGGCTGCACGGGCGGCCATGAACGAGGCGTTGTTGATGTCCGCGCGAATGTCCGTGTCGTATTCGCCGGCGAGTGCATCCGCGGCCGGCATCGACGAGAGCACGCCGGCGAGTGCACCCGCCTCAAACGTCGCCTCGGAGAATTCATCACCGAGTTCGTCCGCGCGCCCTTCGGTTACCGAGAATGCGGTCGCTGCTTCGAGTGCGCCCGTCGCCGCGTCGGTCAGCTCGCGTGCCGTCGCCGCCGCTTGGTCTTCGACATCGTCGAGGTCCCGACCGAACGCATCCGCCGCCTGCCCGGCCGTCTCGAAGGCTCCGGCAGCACTGAGCGCACCGCTCTCGATATCGTCGAGTGTGCCGGTGACGGACTCTCTGGCCCGCATTACGGCTGTTAGGGTCTCTTGGACAGGCATTCTGAATATGGGAAGCCGCTACTGCTGCTGGTCGAACTTCTGCTGTCGATAGTGATTCTCGGCGACCTCGGCTTGTGTCATGAACTCCTCGTGTAGCGGCGTGAGGTCACGGTACTTCGCGCCGAATACTTCGTCCGGGCCGAACTCTTTGACGCGTCGCCAGAGTCTAAGCCCCCGGTTGCTCCATGCGAAACCCACGAATCCCACTCCGTTCGGACCCGAGACGGATGCACTGGAAGCCGAGAGGGACGGTCTGCTGGTTTGGGTCCATCCCGCGGATGATGTCGTTCGTCGGTGTCTGCGTGAGCTTGTGGTCTGGGTTGCCACTCTTCGGGTCGTGTTCGATGCACTCGCGCAAGAGGCGATCGAACGTGTCCATCACTTTCTCGCCGAAGACGATCCGCGGCGGGTCGACCTCGTTACGCCGGATGAGATCGTCGAGGTCGGCATCGTTGCCGTACTCGTCGGCGACGTCGGTCATCCACTCCATAAGTTCGTCGGGGAGCGAGCCAACCGCGGCCTGATAGATACCTTTGTCGGGCATCTGAACCGTATAGCGGAGTTCGCCCCACTCAGTGTCGATGAACGCCGTCTCGGACTTGTTCATCGAGTTCACGATGTTGTCGTGAATCTCCCACGGGTCGAGTTGGACGTTGTCCTGTGGCGACTGCTGGGGCGGTTGCTGCTGGCTCTGCTGCTGTCCCCGTTGGGGTGGCTGGTCGGGGCTCTGTTGGCGTTGGCCCGACTCCGCGGGGCGAGGCTGTCCGCGCTGCGGCGGCTGCTGGCCCTGCTGTTGGTCCTGCTGTTGGTCCTGTGGTACTGGCCGCGTCTCGCGGGGCTGCATGGTGTCCGTCTGCTCATTCGTCGGTGGCTGGGGCGACTGTTCGCCGCTGTCCATGCGCTGTTCGAGCTCGTCGTCGACGACCATGCGTTCGGCGGGCTGTTCGGCATCGATGCCGCCGTCGGTGCGCTCGCGGTCGTCAGTGGATCGTTCTGGGTCTGTCATCGTGAATGTATGATCGTGAGGGTATGAAAACTGCCGTCAGCGGTGAAAGCGGTCGCTACGTCCGAATGGCCTGGTCAGCCCGGATGTCGATCTCCGTCTCGGTCCCGTCCTTCGACGGAACGCTGCGCGAGTGACTCGTCGGCGTCGCCTGCGTATAGCGCGTCCCGCCCTCGCTGCCGCGCGTCTGGATGCGGATGTTCTCTTTAGGATGCCAGTCGTTGGTGTAGCACGCATTATCGAGTTCGCGCGCCGACCCGTGGACCGTGACCGTCACGGTGTGACTCACGCCCGCCGGGGCGGTGTAGTTCTCCATGCGCATGTTCGATTCGGCTTCGGCGAGTTCGACCTCGCCGGGGCTTTCATCGACGTTGGCGACGCCGAACTCGCGTCCACCAGCGATGAACTTCGTGTCGTTGCCGACTTCTCGTAGATCCATCTTTATGCACCTCCAGTACCGGTTCCGCTACCAGCCGTTCCGGGGGCGGTCGAGAACGACACCTGATCGCGGATGGCGCCCTCGTTGTTCACCTGTTTCACCACCTGTGTCGGAACGAACTCGTATTCGATGGTGAGTTCGTCGACGTCGGTGTTCGTCACCGTCACGTCGTAGGGCGTCTGCTGCTCGCCGGCCGCCGCGCCGCCCTCGTCAGCCGTGCCGGTCGATTCGGCGGGCTGGGTGCTTTCGAGGCCCGACTGGCCGCCCTGCTGACCTTCCTTCGCGCCTTCGATGATGTTCTGCTCGGCGAGTCGGCGGAAGATGTCCATCCCGGCCTGCTCGGTCTCGTTGGCGATGCCATCCTCGCCGGTGACGAGGATCTCCGAGCGGGCGGCGCGTGCCAGATGCAGGAAGTTCAGATTGACGTTGTCCTTGATAGTCAGCCGGTGGAAGTCACGGACGTAGTCGGTCGCGCTCGACGTCGAGTGGTTCCCGCCGAGTTCGATCTCGCCCGAGAGCGTCCGCGAGGAATCCATCATCGGGATGGTCTCTGCATCGCGCAGCGCTTGGGCTTCCGTCCGGCCGAAGGCTGTGGCCAGCGAGATGTCGCCGTAGCCTTCGACCTGATCCTCGTAGATGGGGTTGGTCATCTGGTTGCCGAGCATCCGGCCGAACACGCCGCCGATGACGGTATGAGGGATGCCAGGGGTCGAGGAGGCCAGCGGCGCGTCGAGCGCGCCCTGGCCGCCCGTACTCTCCGAGATGTGCGCCCCCGTAGCGATGAAGAACGCATCGTTGTCGATGCTGTCCGAATACTCCTCGGCGTCGACGACGGCGCTGCCGTCCGTGCCGGTGGCGTTGGCCATGCCCGGCGCGAGCACGAACGTGAGTCGGTAGTCGTGGCGAATGGCGGGGCCGTTCGTCGTGTCTTCATCGGCGTACGACGACAGCGTACTCTTGACGCTATCTGCCGAGGTCGTGACGCACATCCCACCGACTTTCGCCACCTGGATTACCTCCGCAGCGGCCTCGATGGCCGCGTCCCAGTCGTGGTACTTGTACGAGATCGAGTAATCGTCCGACGTCGGCCCTTCGAACTCGCCCGAATTGGGGTTGATGTTCACCGTGTCTGCATCGCCCGACGGTGCAGTGGGCATCGTCTCGTAGACGAAGTTCACCGAATACTCGGTCGTCGTGTCGTCGGCATCGTCCGCGGGCGTGCCCGCGTCATCGGTGATCGTGGCCTTGACCTCGGACTGCTGGGCGAGGATGGGCGCATTCGAGAGCGTGCCGCTGCCGCCAGCGAGTTGCTCATCGGTAACGGAGATCTCTGCGGGCGCAACGCCGCGGAGGTGCGGCCGGCTCGCGCCGTTGATGAGCGACGCCTCCAGCTGGACGCCGAGTTCGGATTCGCTGCCGAAGTACGCCTCGATGTCGCTTTTGAGTTCGAGCGACTTGACGACGCCCGCCTCGTAATCGTTCGCGTCCGGGTTGCCCCGCCCGATGATGACGCCGGGTTGCCGACGCCCGCCTTCACCACTACTGACTCCCGCGCCCGAGAGTCGGGTGTAGACGCCATGCTGTTTACTGCCGTAGGTCTCAGTTGGTGCCATGTGTATTCCTGTTGAAATCCGCGTGTCGCTGGTCGGTTGTTGTGCGGTGCTACTGCCGGCCGGAGGGACTGGCCCGCCCTGACGCTCGTCTGCGCCGCTATCTGCCTGCGCCGGACGTGCCTTCGGCGTCGATGCGCTCTTGGGGGACATCCCCCTCGATTTCGCCATCGGCCGTCGGGTCGCCGTGATGCTCCGAGGGGAGCGGGACGAGCACGTTCTTCACCGTCGGGATGGAGCCGTACTCGCTCTCGTCGATGAGCTGCTCGAACTCGACGGTGGCCTCGTGTTCGTACTCGCGGATCGAGGAACTCCCGCGCCCCATCCCGCCGCCCTCGTCGGTGAACGAGCGCAACTGGAGCGCCGTACCGTCCGCCTTCCGCAGGAAATCGTCCCGGAGTCCGGTGTCGAACCGCGAGAGCATGCTTTCGAGATCGTCGTCGAGCCCTGTGATCGAATGGTCGTCGTCGCCCGCCCACATCACGACCGAAAAGAGCAGGCGAACTCGCCAGAGCTTCGAGAAGATACGGCCAGTCATGTGACCGTCATCGTCGAAGGTGAACTCGCCCGTCCACTCGCCGGTCGCACCGCCGTCGTCGAGGCGTGTCTTCCGGTCGAGCGTGACGTCGATGCCCGGAAACTCATGGTCGCGGTTGTAGCCACCCGCGTCATGGATATCCGGATTGATGGTGGCGAACGCCGAGAGACGGGCGTTCGCGCCCTCTGGTGTGTCGGGGGCCGGGTCCGGCTGTGTTTCGGCCTCCAGAGCTCGAACCACGGTGTCGTAGACCTCCTTCGGCGAGGGCATTATCGGTAGGCCCTCCGGAGGGTCGCCACGAGTCGCGCACCCATCTCATCGGGGAGTTGTTCACGGTGCGCGTCGATGTTCGGGCCGAGGAACGGCTGGGCGTCGTTGCCCGGATGTCTGACGCGCATTGTATAGACCACCTCGCCGCTTTCGGTCTCGAAGCGGAGCGCGTCCGCGTCGCGCGGTTCGATGATGTGCGGGTCCGCGCCGCCCTCAATAGCGAGTGCGTGATCGGCCGTGTAGCGGATGACCCACACGCCATCCTCGCGGCGGTAGACCTTTCCCGAGTTCTTGAGTTGGCCCGACTTCACAGGGACGTCACGTTGCGAGGCGTCGAACACCTCGTGAGCGATGTAGTCTACTGCCTGGTCAGGCACGCGACGAGTACGCTCGCGGGCCTCTGCCGTCTCCGAAGCGAACTCGCGGAGGTCATCGGCGAACGCCGAGAACCCGCTGATGGAGTTGCGAGGCATGATGGAGGTCAGAACGTGCCGAACTCGAACGGCGTGGCGTACGTCTCGCCGTCGCCGCCGGTCGTGTCGTCGCCGCCCTCGATTTCGTCCGGTGCGGCGTCGTTGATCGACTCGACGATGCGCTGGTACTCGTCGAGATACGTCTGGAGATACTCCAGTTGACTCTCGCCGAAATCGGCGACGTCGCCGTAGCGCGCTTCCGTCGGGCCGGTCGCCGGGCGGAGCAATCGCCACGTGGCGAGGTTCTCGACGGCGTCGGCGTGGATGCCCGTGGGGGAGTTGATTTCCGCCCCATCGTTCACATCCGATTCGAGACGGCCCTCCGCGCGCTCGATCGCATCCCGTCGGTCGGGTTCGTCGCGGTCGAACGACCCGAGTGGGACGTCATCGAGATCCGTGTATCGCGGCTCGTACGGCTCACCGTCGGACGTACTCACGCGCTACCCCTCCGATTGCTGTTCGTCAGGCTCGTAGCCACGCTCACGTAGGGCTTCTTGGACGTGCACCCGCCCGTCGCGCTCTTCGAGGTCCGCTTGCCACACTTCGGCGAGGAGGTCGTCGGCGGCACCGCGCTCGATGGCCTGCACGACTACCTCGTAGTCCTGATCGACGAACGTCTCGGCGTCGAACGACTGGTCGGCGAAGTCGGGCGTGCCGTCCATGTCGGCGTCGGCGTTCTCGTCGACCCATTCGAGCGTGGCGACCTGGTCGCCGAGGTACTCGACCTGCGAGTCCGCGAGAACGGCTTCGTCACCGGCGCGGTGGGTCGTGTCGGTGCGTCCGTCGACGACGGTGCCGCGGAGGATTTCGACACGCTGCATGAGTTACTCCCCGTCCGGTCGCTCGCCGGCGTCCTCGCCGGTCTCCTCGGAGCGTTCGTCGAGCGCGTCGTGGACGTCGTTACGATTCGGGTACCGCGACCGCTCGCCTTCGGCCTCGCGCACTTCGGCGAGGTGGCCGTCGGCCTCTCCGTCGGCGATGGCCGTCGCCACGCCCTCAGCGTTGTTGTCGACGAACTCGGCGGCGCGCTCGGCATCGGTACCGTCGGCTTCATCACTGCCACCGTCGTCGGGCGAGTCCTCGGTGGTTTGCGTGACGGCGTTGCCCGCGACGATCTCGAATTTCGTCGGGTGGTTTTCGAGTTCGCGCTGGGTGGGTTCGAACGCCTCGCCGTCTTCGAGGTACTCGTCCGTCTCGTAGGAGCGATGGCCGCCGTTCACCCGGTAGGTTTGGGTTTGCTCAGTCATGGTGCGTTAGCGGCTCAGGAAGGCCGCGCCCATCTGTTTCGCGGCAGTGCTTTTGACGCGCGGCGCGAAGCACGACCACATCATGTTGTGCTCGCGGGTCTCGGGACCGTTCGACCACTGAACACTCTGGATGTCCTCGACGATTTCGAGGTCGATGACGTCCGCGGTGGGGCGGAACATCAGCAGCGACTCGCCGGGGAGGTACTCGGAGACCTCCACGCGGTCGATGAACGACATGTCCTCGATACGGTCGCGGACGAGGCGGTTGCCGTCGCCTTCCGAGTCGGCGTCGTTCATTCGGTCTTCGAGCGGCGTCGAGATGTACGCCCAGTACGGCGTGCCGTTCGGCCGGAACTGGTCGTCTTTCATCCACTGCGCCCCTTTCCGGAAGTCGCCACGGATGAGGCCGGGATTCGCGTCGCCGCCAGTGGACCAGTCCGAAAGCGATCCCGAGTTCACGTGCGGGTGGTTCGTCAGTCCGTACACGGGCGGGAGTGCGTCGAAGTTGAACGAGGCGGGCCACCCGTTGATGACGAGCGATTCCCACCCGGCTTCGACGTTCTCGGTCGCGGAGTTCTGCTGCCAGTTGTCGATGTCGATGTTCTGTCCGGGGCCGCTGCCGGGGCGCTCGCGGATGCCGATGGAGTACGAATCGAAGATACAGGGGAGCGACACGCCTTGCGGACCGAGCGAGTCTGCGGTCTCGTCATCGCGGGTTTCGAGGCTCATCCCGATGGTGGCGCTGCCGCGTTCGTCGGCGCGTTGCCACGTGATGGACTCGTCCTGCAAGACCGCCGACGAATCCACAAGCCCCTTCTCACGGAGGTCAGAAGCGAGGGTCTTGGTCTTGTCCTGATATTCGATGAGGGTGTCGCCGATCGCCTCCCACACTTCGTTCGGGAGTGACGAGTTCGCGCGCACCTGTGCGTTCTGTCGGCCACGCGAGAGTATCTGCTGTTTCGCGTAGTGGGGGATGTCCATCTCGGAGTAGGTTGCCGCGCCGGCACTCGCGCCGGCGAGGGTGCTGTTCTGTCGGACCTGCTGAAGTGCAGGATTCTGGGATTGTGACATATGGGAGTCTCGTAGTGTGTTTGGTCAGTAGCGATAGCGGGGACTGTGGCGTTAGTTCACGAACTCGACTTCGAGATACACCGAGTCGTCCGGTGTATCGGGGTCGGTGGCGGCATCCGCGGTCGAGGCGTCCATGTTCTCGTCGGCCTCGCCAACGATTGCCCCCGCGTCGTCGCCAGTGCCGTCGCCAGGGAAGTTGCCGGCGCGCACCGTGCCGTCGCCGGCCGAGACAAGTGGGTCGCCGTTCGTGACCGACTCACCCGCCGCGAGCCGAAGGTGGGCACCGCCGCCCGACACTTCGCGGTAGAACACGTTATCGCCGGGTGCGTACTCGTCGCCGAGTTCCATCCCGCGTTGGCGGGCGTCGACACAGACAAGTGTCTGTCCCATCACACCGCCGTCGGTGGAGTGTGGTGCGACGGGAACGAAGGTGTGATTCTCGAACTCTTCGGGGACGTCCGTCACCGCGGCGTCGAGGTTCGCGCCGTCGGTCTTTTCGAGCAGGTCGCCAGTGACGACCGTCCCGCCGTCGGCCACGTCAGCCGGGCCTTCGACGTGTTCGGACTCGTGGTAGCCGTGGCGCATCACCTGAAACGAATCAGCCGTCATCAGTCGTCACCCCCCGACGCTTTGGCCGATTCATAGGACTCGTCGTCCGACGACGGCGGGAGATCTTCGGTCTCGGCGTTCACTCGCGGGCCGCCGCTAGTCTGCATCGCCGAGCGGTCGGCGGTTCGGTCGTCCGTTCTGGGACCCGCGTACGGCCCGGCCGCGTTCTCGCGGCCGTCGGCCACGTCGTCGGCGATCTCTTCGAGCACGGGCTGCGGGGTGCCTTCGAGCGACTCCGCGTTGAAGCGCTCCGAGCGCGAGTCAATCCAGTCGATGAGCGACTGCTCTTTCTGGGCGTTCTCACGCTCTTCGACCGCCTCGTGGACGGCCTCGTTGAACGCCTCTTCGCTCTCGAACGTGAGCGCGGGTTCGTCGCCGGACGTGTCCTTGCTACCCGGCTGTTCGGGCGACTCGGTGGTTTCGGTGGTTTCGGTCTCCGTCTCGCCACCGTCGCCGCCTTCGGTTTCGATGGTTTCGGTCCCGGCCTCGGCGTTGAACCGCTCGTAGGTCAGGCCGAGGCAGTCCTCGCCACGGAGCTTCTCCGCGTTCTCGCGGTCGAAGTCCGTCTCGTCGGCGAGGAAGTCGATCATCTCGTCGTCGGTGGGGTTGTCAGGGTTTCGCATTTGTGTCGTGTCATCCGTGTCCGCGCCGCGTCCGGATTCGCCGGCTCGACTTCCGCTCTGTTCTTGTTCGTCGCCTACAGCGTTGAAGCGTCCCCGCCAACGCTCGGTGCCGTAAACAGTGTCTTTGAGCGCCGAGCACCACCGTTTGGGTGAGCGCACGTCCCCCGTCATGTCCGCGACGCACGAGCGCCACGAACCACCGACCGAGGCGTAGGCCTGGAGGTAACTCTTGCGGGTCCACCCCTCCGGTTCTCCCGGGGCAAACCCCACTTCGGGGTCGTCGACGCCGGGAATGTTCGCGTTGCCCCGGACCGCGTCATGAACTTCGTCGTAGGAGAACGGATCGTCGAGGTGGTTATACCACTCCGGGACAGTGGCGTTCTCGCGGAGGTCGTCCATATCCGGTTCGTCGGCATCGAACGACCCGCTGGAGAGTTCGGATGTCTCGTAGACACCCGACCCGCCGGATTCGCGCGCGATGACGCACATCGGGCTGTCGGTGGAGGCTTCGACGTCGATCTCGTCGTCTTCGCCCTGCGGCCATGTGAAATCCGAGGTGAGGACTTCGAGGACGATACCAGTCTGGCCGTCGTCCGTATACTCGACGACATCGCCAGCGGAGTATTGGGTGGCGTTTTGACGGGCGTCCTCGGGGATCGGGTTGTCGCCCCACTCCGTGCCGGCTGTTGGGACCTCGGGCATCCCTTCGGAGGGAGCTATATCGGCCTCGTCCGCGGCGTTCGCGCGGCCCGTTCCGAGTGCTGCGCCGAGTGCATGGTAGGCATCCCGAGCGCGGGCAAGGAGTGTCTGGCTATCGGCACTCATGTCAGTGGTTTCGCTTCGATTGTGGGAGAGCGGCTCGCCGAACGCCGCGGTCGGGACGTCATCGTCGTTCTGCTGGGCGTTCGCCCGTCCAATAGCACAGCCAGCATTCGGCGCACATCGCGGTTTCCCGTTCGTAATCAGAGCGAGGTGGTCTATCTCCAGGGAGCGTTGCACCGCAGAATACTGTTCGCCATTGTGCCGTCCCGGCGTCGGGTCGACCTCGCCCACTCCATAACCGAACGACGTCGGGACTTCGCCATCGTCTTCGAGTGTGTCGAACGCTTCACGGTAGTCGTCGGTATGTTCGTCGCGTCCGTCGACCGGAAGCCACACTTCGCCGAGAACTTTCATGTTGCCGGCGTTCATCCGCAGGCCGCGGAACTCACCGACTTCGGTATATTGTGCGCCCGGCGTGGTCGTGAGTGCCGACTGAATCCCGCCGGGCGACGCGACGAGCGGGTGATTGAGCGTTACCGGGACCGCGTTCGTGCGCTCGACACCCACCGCGAGTTCGTCATCCGGCAAGAACTCCCGGTCGTAGGCGTCCGGAGCGTCGTCGTAGGCCAGCACCTGCTGGCGCGAGGCGGCGGCCGGGACCACGAGGTACTCACGGCCGTCCTCGGTCTCGCGGCGTGGCTCGCCCTGAAGCGGAGTGGGCTCGCTGTTGAATCGAAGTGTCTTATTCATGTGCTTTCATGGGTTTATCGCCGGAGTATCCCATTATGGGATACAAACCGGAATCTGTTTGTGTTTGGGATACAAACCGGGATATATGGACGCGAGAGCGAACATGAAGGTCGAACGCGAGCGATTGGAGCGGTTCAACGAACTGCGCCCCGGCGACGAGACACAGGGCGAGTTCCTCGAAACACTGCTTGATGCGTACGAGGGTGGAGGGGACGAGAGCAGCGAGCGCATCGAGAGTGGCGACAGTGAGCAACTCGACCGGATCGAGGAACTCGTGCGGAACATCCCCGGCCGGGCGGCGGATGAAGTCGAATCCCGGATGAGTTGGCGTTAGGATGGCGGGAGCGGCCAGAC
>Ga0207995_100585_pt1 | contig 13009 bp, 16 predicted proteins | sample AntDeeMetag022AM_FD_184759 | JGI IMG/M metagenome (GOLD analysis project Ga0207995, IMG submission 184759) | Saline lake microbial communities from Deep Lake, Antarctica - Antarctic Deep Lake Metagenome 022AM (SPAdes) (version 2) | ecosystem: Environmental > Aquatic > Non-marine Saline and... | reverse complement strand
CTGAAGTCATTTGTGTATTTGAAGTTAATCCGCACTTCCTTCGCCGCAGGAAAGAACCCAAATCCACCCGTGGCAACACGGTGAACTTGCACCCTGTCTATTTCAATATCGTGTATCTCGCCACGTCCAGGAGCGAATGTGCCAAAGAAATTGGATCCATCCAGCTTGTATGAATGTCGGATCACAGTCTGATCCCGACGTTCTGACATCTGCTCGATAATGAATGTGGTACCAGAAAAGTAAATTCGTAACTGGAACCGGGTCAATATATCTTCTAGCACTTTTCCCGCTTTGTCGAATACTGATTTAATAGTATACTTACCTATGTCAATCCACTTCAATGGATTGACCGATACCAGTTCAAGTGGGTTGTCCAGATCGCCATTGATACGATACATATTCGTAGCGAACCAGGAACAGTTCACTTTCACCGCCGGGACACTCACATCCTTAATTAAGACATCTATATTGGGAATGCAGTTTATACAGTCAAATATCATATCATGAACGCTCCTGGCCCAGCCAATCCCTCCGACTTCATACGGGTTTGAATCCGTCTTGAACTCTATATCCCGCAAACTGGCCAATCCGTCGTAGAACTTCAATTTTAGATCATACGGGAATGGGTAATCATCATAAGACAAGTTGGTAATGTCGATAAACCCAATAAATACGGGCTTTGATATCCGGTCAAAATCATCATGAGTTGACACATAGATATGAATGCCAAACCCATGATCTCCGGCTCTCAGCATGTCAAACACCATTCTTCTCTGCCAGTATCGGTTTTTGTGAATACTCAGTGTGATCTCCCCGGATGTAGTAGAAAATGGCTTGTAAGGCTCCTGTGGGTTCCCGTTTATGTTGGCATTTAGAGAACGGATGGTTACTTCCTCGAAGTTATCACCACCACTGCCACCCAGTTCACGTATTTCTACCCGGACATAATTGCCAGCTTCATCCCTGAATTTTCCAAATACATATTGCCCCATTAGTACATACTTAGTGATTTACGCAAATCTACCTGCTCGTCTATGAAGTACGTCAGCTTATCTCCCTGTATGTCGAAGTTGCCCATGATCCTTACTATGGCATTGCCACCTTTATTCAACATACTGTCTAATTTATGTAATGGTATAATCGCTTCCGGGCTTCTTGGGTTATCTCCCACCAGTGCCGGTGTGGGTTTCATAGCTATACCCCCTTCTCTCAGTGAGGTGAGTTTGTTCTGCAAGAACGACTTCGAGGCCGTAGCAATAGCAATCATGGCTCCACCTGCTATGATGGCAGGAATACCGGTTAGTCCTAGATCATCCACGGCTTCTCTCAATGTCCCTGCTGCTATCACCAACTCCCCAAACCTTTTCAGAATATCGGTCATAGGGAGTAATAATCCTTCTATGAGAGCTTTCATAGGGTTTTCGCCCCCTATTATACTACCTGCCACTTCTGCCAATCCACCCGAAAGTGTCATTTTTGCATCTACCATGAGCTGCTCCAGATTATCCAGCAGTTCCGGCCCCTGCAGCACCATCCCGTTATCCAGCCCTCGCATCAATTCTCTTCCTAGCCCCAAGCCAAAATCGTCGGTCAGTTTCTTCGATGCTTCCCCATATGTGATCAGCCCATCAGCGTATCCTCTGTTAAGGCTCCGAGCTGCCCCTAACCCCATTTGCCGCTTATCCAGCTCGACTGGTTGCAAAGGTGCGGATTCTGGGGGTTCTATCCCCAGATCCGACAGTGATTTTGGTATCAGATTGAGTGTAGGGAGTTTTTTTACGATGCCTTGGAATTCACCATGGATCTCTTGCAACCTGTTCTTCAGTTTGATGATGCCAGGGTCATCCGCACTCTTGCCCAGTTCCGTGATGCCATACGTCATCGTGGCGATTATCGCATCGTATTCAGCATATTTTTGGTTGCCCGTGGGGAATAGCTTTTCCATCTCAGTGATCCCACGGAGTTCTTCTTTGAGGTCTCGAAGGGCTTCAGCCCATGCGTTTGTTTCTTTGACGGCATCTTTACCATGCTCTTGAAACCATACAACGAATGGTGGTAAAGGTTGTGGTTCCGTCGCTCCGATGCCCCATAAGTTAAAGTCTAACGATGCCCACGCTTCCATCCCTCTTTTTAAGGCTCTTTCGTTTTTGGCCAATCCCTCCTCGAATCCTTTTGTCCATTCATCGCCAGCCCTGAATCCATATTTAAAGAAATTACGACTGCCGAATATCTTAACCAAAATTGAATCAGGATCAGTCGCTGCCATAGATCCCATTAGTCCTGCAAGCCATTTACCCCCTTTAAGTGCGAGGTAAATTGTACCTCCCGCTAGAGCAAGTTTACCCACCACCCCCGCTGCTACCAGAGCCGCTGCTGACATACCACGTAATGCTGTGGTGTATAAGAGCACTCTCTTCCTGGCAGCCATTATTGTGCCCGTAAAATTCCTCATACGAATCCCCAACTTGCCTATGGTATTATATAACTGACTCCCTATAAGTCTTCCTGATCCCATTATTCTCATGAACGGGCCTAATATGATTAGTCCTGCTGCGAACTTTACGAGTAGTCCCTGAATTGCGGGAGATAGTTTGCCAAACACCTTACCTAACCAGGTCACCGTGCCGACCATCGCTGCCATGAGTTCTTTAAGGCTAGACGACTCGAATATCATCTTACCCAACGGAGCTAATGTCTGTTTTAGTTCATCCCGGAAATTAATGAATTTATTAGCTATACCACCCTCGACTTTGCCTAACTTACTTAGCTCGTCAGTGATGGCAGCTATGATCTGTTTTGCCTTAAATCCCTGTTTAGCCAGTTCCTCTGTGCTACCCGTACCATAGATCTTCATCATCGCCTTTTGGGCTTGCGGTGCCTTCTCTATGATGAATTTCCAATCCTCTCGTAGTAGTGATCCCTGCTTACTTAGTGCCTGTTGGAGTTGAACTACTACCCTGTCCAGATTTTCGGCCGTACCACCGGCAGCAGCAACGGCGTTACCCCATACCTGCATCATTTCTCTGGCATAATCAGCAGAATTACCTACGGCCTGTAATGCTACCGATCCCCTGACTGCCTGCTCAAACCCCAGTCCCGGATCTTTCGCTATTTTCTTGAGTTTTTCGAGTTCATCTATATAGCCAGCACCCATCGTGTTTTTCAAGGCTAGTTCCAGTCTTTGTATGTCGGCAGCTGATTTGATGGCGAATCCGCCTATGGCCAATAGTGGAAGGGATATATTGTTGGTCAGGTCATTTCCAATCAAACTCATTCTACGTCCTGATCGAACAAATTTACGATGGGTACGATCCAAGTCCTTTTCGAGGTCACGTGTGTCCAGTCCTACCTTACTGATCAAATCTGTTAATAGTCCCATATATTCACTTTACTAACTTTAATAAGGACTTAGAAGCATCTTTAGCATTTTTGAATCCGGGCCCTTCTTTGCTCCATCGTTCCAGTCGTTCCTTAATCTCATTTTGAGAATATTTGTTTACATCCTCTTCTTTCAACCGTTTTGCCCGCTCATGAGGCAATTCTAATATTTGGCTTTCTTTGACCTCTTTTTCAATAAAACCGCCTGTATTTATAATACAATAAGTTAACCGTCTCAACACACTCATTCGTTCTATAGTCTCAAAATCTACCCGGTCATAGTGCGCCGCTAATGCGATTTGTATGTCTGATACTGTCTCTTCATAGAACTCATTCGGTTTCCAGCCCATCTTTGCGCACTCATACAGCAACCTCGGTATAGTCAGCTCTATGCTGTTTTCTCCTCCTGTACCTCCGTCTGCGGCTTCTCCATCTCCTCCTGTACCTCCGTCTGCTCCATCTCCTCCCAATTCGTCCTCATCGTCTTGGCCAGACTCGCCATATCGAGGTCGATACCATTTTTTTTTGCTATACGATCTACACGTCCGGTCACACACTCCATAGCAAATATCAATAAGTCCTCAAATTCACGCTTGCTGTCCGGCTGCATGGTCTCCAAAAGGTACTCTTCTACCTCATAGAAAGTATATGGGCATCGGCCTATACCCTGCATCCCATATCCATACTCCATCCCCGTATATATTAATTGGGATATCTCATGGTCATTCATAGCAGATATCGTTTTTATGATATCTACCTCCGTCTTGTTGATTTGTGTCAACCACTTGCTGATTGCGCCCGCATTAAACACAATAGGGACTTCTGCCCCCATTAGTTTGAAAAATCTCATATTTACATTCATTTGGTTTATTTTTGTAATCGCTATAGTGCGGGCACTCACCCGCACCTAACGATTGGTTTCCTATATTACTATACCACTTGCCAGTACTCCGGTTCCTTGGATGTCAATATCCCAAGTGGTGTTTTCGTTTACACCTGGTGAACTGCCTTGTAATCGGGTTATAATACCAGACCCTGAAAACTCTGAATCACCGGCTTCTTTACTCGCCCATTTAACATCCACCTTGCCTTTGTCTGTACTGGTCAGATAATTGAACATATCATGCATATTCGGTGTGCTGTCCGTTCTGTAAAATGCGGATCCACTCATAGACCATGATTTTATGGAAGGTTCAAACGATGACCATTCATCGTCCTCCTTACACGTAGTCTCCCGTGTTCCATTCTCTATCGTTATGGAAGCATCCGTACTACAAAGGATAATTGCTCCTTCGATATACAGTGCCACCAAACTACTATTTAATACTCCTGTTGTTGCCATCGCTTATTGTTTTTAAATTAATTATTATTATTCTTCTTCGTCTATGTGGTGTACTACTATGTGCTGCACTCCTTCAGCTTTTTCGGCTTCTGCAATACGTTCCGCAGCGGTTTCCATTTCATCCACCCGTGCATCTATCGATAGTTGCTCCTCTATGCTTTTCATCTCCTTGTACCGTTGCATAGACACCGCCACTCTTTGTCTTAACACCAGATCGTCATATAGCTTCTTATCCACGTTCATGTAGCTACCTACAGCTACAGTCTTGTTGTGCCTTCTAAAAGGCTTTACTGTCATTATCTTCCTGCTCATTACGGTATAGTTACTTTTGCGTAAATTATTACCGGACATACGTACTGGCCATCCACATTCAGGTAGAAGTCGCTCGTTGGATCAGTCGGGTCAATATTGCTGGCCACATCCAACAACTCGCCGTATGCCTCTACGGTGTTCGTAGTGTTTTCCAGCTGCCCGGCTATAGCCTCACATTGGAAGTTAAGCCCTACTGCGACATCATCCAGTATGTTTTGTAATGTGGTTGCCCTGTCAACATTATACACTGTCGCACGATCTACCAGTATCGTATTCGGCCATTGCCATAGATCTTCCCCCGTTACCGGGGTGACTGTAGGGTCTGTAAACCCAGTCGGGATTTTTAAGGTTGATAAATTCTCCGTGCCTACTCCATTAAATGTTAGTGCCATGATTTTTGTTTTTTATATTTAATTTCTTACAATTCGTATTTCATAACTATTATATACTTTGTACAAGTCGCTTCGATCTTCGTCATCCGGTTCATCCTCCCATTCCAGGAATCGTATGCCCTGAAATATCGTATTTTGGTGTTCATAATTCACTAATCCATCAATGATCGATCGAATTATCCTGCTTATGTAAAAAGCCGAATTAGCATCTTTCGCATACACGTCAATTCCGACCATCACAGAATCCACACTACTCACTTCTCCTTTGCAGTCAGAAGGATTGTTCCCAAATGTCAACATCCTTACCGCCGGAACCCCCTCTTCTTGTGTCCTATTGCCGTACCATATTCGATCCCCGATTATGCTCGTCAAGTCTGAACTTTGTAGCAATAAGTCAATCAATGGCCCGTATATATTATCGTTTCTCATCTCCTTGTCGCTATTGCTGTTGTCCTTAAATCGTTGTTCATGCTTTTTCTTAGCGATGCTTCCACTGGCTTTCTTGCCTGTAATATCGCTTTACTCATATGCCTTCTCGCCCGTATCCGCTTCGTTCCGTATTCCAAGAAGTAGTTATAATACCCTTCTGTCTTGTAACCGGAATTAAAGTTTCCACCTGCTCCGGTTCCCACATTCACCTTAGCTCCCACGTGCATGAAATAAGATTTTCTGAATGAAAAGTTTTTCATCGCTCGTCGTGCATTACCTTTGTAATACACCGCTTCCTTGCCGTCCCTTTTCCGCCTTTGGGGCAGGAAATATGATGATGGCGTCTTTTTGGCTGTGTCGCCCCTCCTGATAGCATTCTTTTTCAAAAGACTCACCGCAATCTTTGAAGCCGGTTTTGCTATTTTCCGAACCTTTGCCTTACTTTTATACTTCTTTTTCAGCCTCTTGAACTGCCTTTGCAAGCCCTGATCATTCCATTTAAACTGTAATTTTCCTGCCATCTTTTTTATTCGCTCCGTGTTTGCCCCAAACTTTGGAGTTCACCTTCTTGTAAATTATGCGGTAAATTCACTATAACCCGCTTCCCGCTTCTCGCTTTTTAATACCAGGTATTGACCCCTGTCATTCTCTATGACTCCTATTACATCGTATTCGTTCCCTCTCCACCGAATCACAATATTTTCATCTATACCTTCCCTGTATCGTATGCGCCAGTGCTTCTCACTAAAGGCCGTTTCTTTGCCACCGCCCTGCTTCTCTTCCATTTTACGCTGTACCGGCATCAGTTCAGCACGTATTTGTAAACCATATGGATCTCCGTTCCAAGATAATACTTCTTCTTTGGCTCCGTATTCACCTCTCGTCACTATCGGTTTCAGAAGTCGTATCACACGATCCATTCTGCCGATCTCCCGTGTCTTTTTATGGTTTAAAAGTGCCATTGTCGCCTCAGCCAGATTTGTCGATCAGAAGCTCGCCAGTCGCCTCCTTTAATATTATCCACATCCACCCGGCTCTCCACCATGTCTGCTATCATTTTAAGCATTGCCTTGGTAATACTCGCAGGAACATCGGTTATTGTTACATATTCCCCGGCAAATACACTTACTACCAAGTATTGCCCTTTGTCTATTTGTGCCTTACCGCTTTCGGTAAGATCCACGCTCAATTGTTGATCCTTATCGATTTCGTAGGTATAGTCCGTGTCCTCTACTAAGGTTACTACATCTACAAAATCGTTACTTGGGTCCCACTCTTTTACCTTCACGTCAATCAACCTCTGTATGGGTTTAATCATATCTAGGCATGTCGTTGATTCTGCTTCCGGTAAGATTAAGTCATACGTGTCCATCAGAAGCGCATACATCAATAGCTCGGTGGTTTCATCCAGTGCTGCATCTATAGCAGCCTGAACTACATCATCCTCTATTGTTATGTCCGGGTCTATCTTCAGATAGTTTTTGACAAACACTAAGTCCATCCCCGGATTGCTCCCTGTACGTACTATTCTCATTTCTCACTTTTAGTCGCCTTCTTTGTCTTGGTTCTATTCGACTTCTTAGTAGTTTTATTCTGTGGTTCCTTTACAGGTTCCTCCACCCATTCCGCCACGCCTTGCTTCACTACCGAACGCATAAACTCAATCGGAGCATCATCAATCAACTCCCCGGTTCGATAGCACGGCCGACCAAAGCCAGCCGTTGCATCTCTCTTAAATCTTATGCTCGCTTTCATGATTAAATCGCTACTGTCAGGTACTTGATTGCCTTGGCATCTTCCAGCCGTGCATCGAATCTCGCAATAGCGTTGTAAGCTACTACTCGTTTCTCCCAATACCTTTCAGTGGTTCGTCGTAAGTTAATGCCCCGTGCCTGACGGATTCCATACTTGGCAAAATCTCCAAACAATACAGGAATATTATCCGTCGTAGCAGCATCATCCATTTCATTATTCACCCAATATCGGTGTCCCAATATTTGATCTGGCTCTCCTACCCGAAGGGAAGGAACCCACAGAGGATATCCAGCAGTCGTATTGCTTAAAGACAATTTCTTCAGCTCGGCCAAAGTTTTATCGTTAAACATCCAGGCTACCTTGGGCCCCATGCGGTAAGCACGATCTATAGAATGCTCCAGATCAATCAAATCATCTACAGTGAGCGTGTTTGCTACTATTTCCAAGGTAGAATCGGTTGCTCCCGTTACTACCCCTTCTGGCTCTCCTGATCCAGATCCCAGACCTGTGGTAAAGTGTTCATTTAAGATACGTCCAATTCGTTCACCGGCTGCATCAATCACCCGACTTTCTACATCATAGTCATTGTCTTGCAATGCCTCCAATGAAATAGGGATGATTTTAGAGGTATACATATATGCTTCATAAGCCAGCGTACCCCAGTTCACCAATTCTATGGTGTCTGCTGTATCTTCAGATATGATTGCACCCTTTTGAGACGTGGTGTCCTCGGTAGGGATATGAAATTTATTCCCCTTGGTGGTGGTAAATAAATTACCTGCCTCCAGCATGGGCCCGAAATAAGACATAATCTTTATGATCCGGTTCGCCCATTCTTCCGGGACCAGGTATCCACCGACATTGTCGGTTCCCACTACTTGGGCCGCACGCAACTCTTTTGGAAGATGCTCTTCAAAGTCGGAATCTTCTACAACCCGCCTTTTAGACCGGAAGTAATGCTCCTCAAACGCTTTTTGGTAATCCTTTTGAATTACCTCCTTGGTACGCTTTTCTGGCTCAGAACCTCCAAATTCAACTCCTCTGTCTGTGTCCATCCCTGAATAATCTTTCAGGCTGGACATCCGTTCTTGTTGCTTCAATTGTTTGTCGTAGCTTTCCATATCGGAATATGCTTTGTCAAACTTTTCCTGTTCGTCAGAGGTCAATACCCTGTCCTCTGTGTTGGCAAGCTGGTGAATTTCTTGCGCATCTGCATGTGCTTTATTCCGCTTATCCAATAATCCTTGCAAAATTGTTTTGTTCATTTTTATTATAATTTAACCATTCTTAATTGCGCTTCACGTAGTCTGCTCGCACGTTCCACACGTTCCCTTAATATACCCTGTTTGTGACTATTTGTCCTGTCTTGAATGCTTCTCATTTCGGATACAGCTACCGAAGTATCTGGGTATGCTGCCAATGTTACCGGAGAAACATCATATAATTTATTCCCTTTCAATAAAGTACGCTCCCATAGGCCGTCTTTGTTCGGCTCTTTTGTCCAATCGCTTTCTTTTACCGTAAACCCAAAACTTGATTCACTCACAAGTCCGGATCGCACGTTTTTTACCAGATCCTGGCCAATTCCTGTGTCTGGAGCAATAAACTCGTATCGAAGTCCTATTTCGTCTATAGTTAGCGTCAAAGACCTGTTTTTGATGGCAGCCAATGGCATATCATAGTTGTGATTGAATAAAGCAAAGGTTTCTGAGTCATTTTCCAATCCATCAAAGAACCCCGGCTCTATTTTTTCGATAAAACCGCCTAAATCACGGCTCCATTTACTGAAAACAGCTGCATAACCCACTATTTTAGCCTCCCCTTCGCTCTCTTCTAATACCCGGACTTCGTCTGCATGTACTCTTCTCTCGAAGGTATCCACCTGTGAATTCTTCAATATTTCCCGCCTTTCCACGTTATTTATCAGTCTTTTGTCCATTATCTTTCTTTTACCGCATTTCTCCGGAAGTATTCTTGTCCCGGATGTTGCTATCTATTATTTCATCAATTCTATCCGTTGGCATCATATTATTGCCCATGATATAGTATCGGTTACCCCCTTTTATCGGCCCTTGATTGCTCCTTGCCCTGATCGTATTCTGATTCATCGCACCTATATTGAACATTGTTTGACTATATGAAGCCTGTGACTCTAAATCTCCTTGTAGCAAAGCATCCGTATCGAACGCCGGGTAATACCCTTCTTCTATTTCTTCGTCAGTAAAGAGCTTTCTGCGGATCTCTGACTCTATTTTCTCTATCCAGGGCCTCAAACTAAACCTTTCAAATTCCTGCGATTGCTGCTCTATATTTGAATACGTCGCATTCTCAAGCTCACTTAACATGTGCATCGGCACACCCAATATCCTGCTCACTACCGCCACCAGGTCTTTTCTCATTCCCAACCACTCAGCATCCACCGGTGATAGGGCAATAGGCTTATAACTCATTCCTTTGTCCAGTATCGCTACTTTCCCTGTGTTCACTATGCCACCGTAAGCTTCCTGCCATGAGTTTTTAAGCTGTTCGTGTTGTGGTTTACCAACTGGCATTTCGCTTTCGATCACACCAGATAAAAAAGCACCGTTTTTCATCAGTCTTTCGGCGTACATTGTCGCTCCACGTGAAGCCGACAAACTTAATCTGTGTACCTCTACCGGGTTAAGACCGGTTATTCCATTCTGGGAGAATCCCATCACATGAAAAACATCGTCATCACTTACCCATCCGTCTATGCCTTGTATTTTCCATGATAAGTTATATTTCTTATCAATACGCCATTGCGATACGGCTCCCGTCCATAAGGGAATCATGTACTTTACTCGCTTGAGTTTGTCTCGAACTATATATGAGAAGCTATCACCTGTATTCAGTGTAGAATCAATAACTCCGCTTTTCCATGTGAAATGCCCTTGTGCCGGACTGGATTCTATATTTAGAATACGATAAGACCTGTGCTCTCTGCGTTCCTCTATGCGCCCATCTCCAAATCTTTGGTATACATTTACCGGAAGTCCGCTAATTGAGTCCGAAATCACCCGCACACCTCTCCACCATGTATCTACAGACAGCAGATTTTCCTCTGTTATCTCCGTGTCACCGTCCCATACCGACATCATTTTCTCAAAGAACTGGAATAATGATGTGTTCGGATTGTCAAAAGACCAATACTTTTGAGGTTTACCACTATCCCTCGCCTCAGGCTGTGGGTTTTGTACCAGCGAAATTATATCTTGTACTAATTTCACGCATCATTATTTTGTTACTCAACGTAACTTATGCAAATACATAGTGATCCCCAAAACATAAGCCGTATTGATTGCCGTATATAAAAAAAGCCGGACATTTCTGCCCGGCTCACCCTTTTGAACTATCCGTTATTCTTTATTATTCTGCCTTCTGCCTAATGTAATATTGACGCTCAGCATTCAATGCCCTAATTAATGTATTCCCCTTATCCGTAAGTATTCCGTTTGGAGTTACAAATTCAGCTGCGTCGGTGCCGGGCTTTGCTTTTAAGTTGGCTATGGAACCAATCCATAGTTGCCACACTCGCATTACTGTTGTTTCTTTTATTCCTTGACGCACCGACACCACCCTCATCCACGGATAAACGGTATCTAAATCATAATTTGGTTGTGACATAATTCTTGGTCTGTTCATAGTTCTTTTATAAATAAAATTGATATCATTATCAAAGTAACCATAGATAATGATTGAATGAAATCCACCTCTTTAGCCTCAAAGTACTCTAATACAGGATTTATAGTCAACCAAAACATAGATCCGTATATTATTATCACCGCTACAATAGCGGTGATCTTTATCAATTGTTCCTTCATATAAATGCAATATATACAATATATTTGTAATTATTCATATCCTCTTCCTGAATCTCCGACTTGTCTGAAAGGAATGGTAGTTTTTGTACCGCCGGTCCCCATTACGTTTCTTGTATCTCTTTTCGGCCATCCGGTATGCTTCTTTATGTGGATACGTATGACACAGCCTGCGAAACAATCTAATAAAATCTGCATCCCCACCCTTTAAACTTCTTGGCATCATCCTATAGTTTTGATTTCAAAATCTCCGCCCATCAATCCATAGTATGTCATCCATTCACCTATTGCCATTACAGATGCAACCACTCCATCAACCTTATCCGCAGCCTTCTCTTTATCCACCTTCATGTAATCGCCCAATCTCTTTATCATCACATTCGTTAATTGCCATCGCATTACTGGATTGTTCCTATGATCTATCATTTTCATGTTTGCCATCCGTTCAAACTCTTTAGTGGGTTCTGATATTTTGTATATCGATTGATTGAAAGGCTGCATATATGCCCCCATATCTATTAATCTTGTAACTAAATGACTACTATTATACCTATCATACCCGATCATCATTATATTATACAGCTCCATTAGACGCATTACCTCCTGCTCCACCACACCATAGTCTGTCACCACTTTTCCGGTTAAATTCATCCACCCATCCTCTGCCCACTCAATATAGTCCGCAAAGTCGTTTTTAGATCGTTTTACCGCTGTTTCCATAGGGACAAAGTGGAATACTTCCAGCTTGTGTCGTTCGTCTCCAGGGATGCCAGGGAAAAACAGTGCTAGTGAAGTTAAGTCCTTTGTGCTAGCCAAGTCAAGCCCCGCAAAGCACTCCCTACCAATCATATCGTCCGGGCTCCAATCCGTACCAGCTTCCATCCATATCTTATCATCAATCCACATATCCTCTGACCGTACCCAAGTATTCAGGTGTTTTGTCTTAAACTCAATAATGGCCGAAGTACCTTCATTTAACGCCTGATTATACATATCCGATAAGAAATTTGGTGTAATAGACACCCCATCGTTCGGATTTGCTTTACCCCACATGGCTTCATCTTCCCAATCATCGTCATCATCCAGCGTATATATCAAAGGAAACATGGATTCATCGTGTTTTCTGCCATTCAGGATGTCAATGCAGTTTTTCCGGTACTTGTAACACGGTCCCGCTATGTTAAACCCGGCCGTGGTGGTCACCATCATTAATCTATTTAGCGTGGACGCCATTCCTGTCTCCATTACCTTTAATACATCCGATGTCTTATGTGCATGATACTCATCAATGATCACCGTACCTGGCATGAGACCATCTAATGAATCCGCATCGCTCGCCACATATTCAAACCATGACTCCGTATCCGGTATGCTGATACGATATTTCAATATTTCAAGTTTCTTTTTGAAATGCTGACTCTCTTCAATGAGCTGCTTTAACATTATCTTAGCCGAATTGAATGTGATCTTAGCCTGATCCTTTTTTGTGGCAGCACTGTATATTTGATGTTGATACATTTCAAGAAAGCAGAGCCTAAGACAAGCGTTTAGTGCTCCGAATT
>Ga0207995_100562_pt1 | contig 13356 bp, 18 predicted proteins | sample AntDeeMetag022AM_FD_184759 | JGI IMG/M metagenome (GOLD analysis project Ga0207995, IMG submission 184759) | Saline lake microbial communities from Deep Lake, Antarctica - Antarctic Deep Lake Metagenome 022AM (SPAdes) (version 2) | ecosystem: Environmental > Aquatic > Non-marine Saline and... | reverse complement strand
GGCAGGAGCTGGCCGGATTGAAGAATAAGGAGCAAGACGATGCGCGACGGGTCCTTGCCAATCAATATATTGACAAGGAACTTAGCAAACGCGGATTAGGAGATTGATATGCCGGAATTGACCCGAGACTGCACACGCATGCGGGAAGAATAGAAGAAGGCGGCTACATATCACATGGGCGCGCGGCATCTGCATTCAAGGCATGGCAAGCCAGCCGACAGGCCACGGAGAATTGACATGACTAAACGGCTACCCTGCCCGTTCTGCGGGCACCCGAACGCCACCCCAGAGCCTGATACCTCACAGGGATATAAATGGGGCCACATGGTTTGCGACTCATGTGCCGCGAAAGGGCCGGAAGTGCGGACCAACTATCTTGAACCTGAGTATTGGTCTGAGGACGCGATCAAGGAATGGAACGCCCGGCCTGGCGACGCTGAGCTACTGGCCAAACCGTTCACCGGCATCCGTGGCTGTGGAGACCATAGCTGTTTAATCGAGAAACCGGAGGGTATGGGTACCAACGGCGGGTGCCGGTGCCATCTTGACCGGACGAAGGCCAGCATCGTTATGCAGCGCCTGGCAGCCCTACGTCACCAGGCAGAGGAGAAATAACAATGAAACGATACATACAACGTAAAGGCCAATCCCTTGAGACAGTAGACGAATTTGACAGTGAAGACTTTTCAAATGCTCGCCAATTCTTCACCTACGTTAGAGAAATGCTATCCGAATATAAGCTATCGGATAGCAGCGCGCATTATTATCAATCCGCTAGAGCCTGTAAAGGTTATCAAACAGGAGAACAACATGGGTAACACCGACGCATTTATAACAGAGCTCAAAGCACTATTAAAGAAATATAACATGTGCGACGAAAACGAACACAACGAACACAAGATATGCATAATCGGGACCTCATACATCCCACCGTATGATAATCCGACAGGCATACAGTTCCCGTACCCGCCTCGAGAGAGTTACAATTTTGCGATACACCGCAGCAACGGGCGTAAATACGTCGGCGGATCAGTCGGCCCATCAGTCGACGGGTCGGATTCAGCGAACCAGACAAAAGCCGTTCGAAGCGCTATTTTCGTCGCCAAGAAGGATGGCTATACCCACTACCGACTCAAAGGAACCGACGAAATCTACCCTCTTGATAGTGAATAGAATCAGACCGAGCCACTCCACAACAGGAGGAACGACATGAGAATCACCAAACGCCAATATGACCGCCTGGGCGGCATGAGGAACGCGCGCCTATACCGCAATGAGAAGGGCGGGCGTTGGTACTACTATTACAAAGCGGAGGATGATCCTCCAATGAGAAAACCAAAACTGCCCAACCACCCTATAAAGTTCGAAGGGCACACCCCCGATAGCTGGGTCCGCGTGCTGCGGTTCGACTACCCAGCCAAAGGGGAGCACTTCCTCTCCGGTGGCCCAGTTGCGGCATACCAGGCACTGAACACACTACTCACCAAGTATTGGATAGTCGAACCGATACCACAACAGCCCACGCCGGTGCTGCATGAAAGCTAGGAAAATGACCATGCCTAAGTTTACTACCTCAGTGAGAGAAATTCATGATGGATTATCAGGATACCCCGTGCAAGTATTGCCACGAATTAACCCTTATATATCACCAATATATCGGCGATGCGCGCTGCGAGTCGTGTGGTGAATGGCAACAAGAGGAGGAAACCCCATGACCATTAACGACATTGTAGCGATGCAGCGTGAGTTCCAGCTTCGCACCGGCCGCGTCCCCGCCGAGATGCACGTCACACGCGGCCAGTATACGGCGCTCTGTGCCAGCCTAGAAGGGCTGGAGTATTGCGACCCGCTGGGGGTCTATCGAATTCTAGGAATGGATATCATTATTACTGAAGACGTGTAAACAGGAGACAGACCATGCCTAAGTTTACAACCAAGAAAAAATACCTAACTGCCTATGCTCTGAATTGCGGGTACGTAGAGCACAACGAAGGGTTCAGAAAATCCTCGCCGTACGACATTTGGCTAGAACACAACGGAGGGACTGGATACGACGTGAGTGTGTATGAACACCGACGAGGTATGCGTCGGATGTGGGAAACATACGAAACCCTCAAGGAAGCGAAAAAAGCATTCCACGACACTCTCAGGCAGTACAAATGCCTGCGACATATACCATCAAGGAGAACAACATGAGTATTGCCAATGTGGACCTAATAGCGCGGATAGTAACCGACATCAGCGACGACTACCTTGCAAGTAAACTGGTTGATATGAGCAATGGCGAAGTAATAAGTGAGGACCTACAATCAGCGTTTCTGGCAGAAGCGGCGGCGCGCCTGGGGCGTAACGTGTACCCAAGTGACGAGCAGCTAAAAAGTAGAGATATATCCAAAGGAGAACTAGCCGATAACCTCTACCCGGAGGCCGACGGATACAAAGTAGACTGTGCCATTCCCCAAGGATGGGTAGGATACGTGACTGAGCGTATATCAGACGAAGAACGCCGAGCCATTATTAGCGGTATGGCATTCCACTTCGTAACAGTATATAGGACCGACTGGGCATTCGGCCGCGTAATGCCGGTAACACGGACAGGCATTGATATACTGGCCAAAACCTGGGAGTAGACCATGACGAAAACACCACCAGCTAGAATGACAGAAAACGACAAACCTATGTCAACACACGAGCTCAAGAACGCTCAGCGATTGGCTGAATACATAAACCGCAGGCAAGGCGTCAAGGAACCACTGATACAATTCCGGAAAATGGAGCACTAACTGACATGGCGTTCAACGGCAAGCGAGGTAAACCATGGGCAATGTGGGAAAAGGACCTCCTAATTCAGGAACGACAAAAGTACCCTGCCACATCCTTCAAAAACATTGCCACAATGCTAAACAACAGAACCCCGGCAGCGGCTCACCGAGCGGCAACCGATATGGGCATGACAAACCCGGAAAACAGCAAAACAGCTAGGAGCATCTATCAGGACAAAAGCAAAATCATATACGACACCATTCAAGTATGCATAATGGACCGCAAATTAAATATATTCCAAACACGCGACCACCTGGAATACATCATGGACATAAAAATGGCCCGATCGACCCTTGCCAAACGAATGGCGAATTTCCGATACGGGACACCGGACGAACAGGAAATATATAAACAAGCCAGAGAGAATGGAAAAAGAACACGCGCCTTGCGAGTATCACTATCCCGCAAGCAAAAATTCAAGAAAGGCGAATACGATCACCTAAAAGTAAGAGGCGGAGGCACGTATGGCCAAAGAGTCATGGAGAGAAGGTCTAATGATCATTCCAACACAAGCGAGGCAACAAACGATGGACACATACGATGCAAAGATTGAAAACATAAAAATCGAGGCGGGGGTACCAATCCCCAACAAAGGAGGAAGAGGCAGAACCCAAAGTGAGATGAGAATAGTGCTGGAAACTTTGTCAATCGGCGAGTGCGCAACAATTCCAGTAAGGTACAACACAGACATACCAAAGATGGCTAGAAAAGTCAATAGCACCAAATACATAGCCAAACAAGCAACAGGGCGAACCTTCACCCAAAGATCGATAATTGCCGAAGTGGATGGCAAACTGATACCCGCAGTACGCGTATGGAGAATGTCATGAATGATAACCACGATGACTTTGAAGACTGTGTCGCCGAATTTCGTAACCTCCAGCGACTGGCAGCCCCACTTAAACGACGCCGAGGGCTACGAAGCGATGACCCCGATGCCTTGGACGACGCCGAGCTCGAACGGCTTGAAAACCTGGAAGACGACATGCGAGACCTATAATGTGGCTTATAGACAAAGACTACGACGTCGTAACCCTGGATTTTGAGAGTTATTACGGCACCGGGTGCTCGCTGTCTTTACAGAAACTGAACACCTACAGCTATCTGGCCCACCCCGAGTTCACCATCCACGGGGTAGGCGTCAAGGTCAACGATGGCGAATTCCAATGGTTCAGCCCACCAGAAATGGAGATGGCTCTACATGAAATATTCGAGGATGGTGAAAAACCAGTCGCACTGGTATGCCACAACACCAACTTCGACGGCTTCATCCTACACCACTTTTGGGACCTGCACCCAGACCTCTATACAGACACCATGGGACTGAGTCGCGGCATCTTTCCAAACAGGAAGCATAGCCTTGAAGCGCTGGCTGAACGCCTATGGCCAAATGATCCAAGCAAGCGCAAAGGCAAAGAGCTAATCAATTTCCGAAACGTAACAACAGAAACGCTATATGCTAACCCCAAAGCACTCGAAAGAATGATCAAGTACTGCAAACAAGACATAGAACTCACCCATGACGCCTTCATGATGATGGAACCCCACTTTCCAGACAGTGAGCTGGAGATTTTGCACCTAACACTGCAAATGACGTGCGAGCCTCTACTCCGCCTAGACGCGCCACGAGTAGAAAAAGCACGCAAAGACTGGATCGAGGAACGCGAGAATGCCATAACAGCGTCGGGCGTCACAGAGTCAACACTGTCATCAAACCCGAAATTCAAAGCACTGTTGGAAAACAAAGGTGTCAAGATAATCGAAAAACTTGACCCCAAGACCGAGAAAATGAAACCAGCACTGGGCAAAGCCGATCTGGGGTTCCAACAGATGAAGGCCGCTAACCCAGAACTCAAAGCCATATTCGATGGGCGAGTCGCCGCCAAATCAATCGGACAAATAAGTCGGGCCGCTCGATTCCTGGAAACTGCCGAAATATGCGGGGGCCTGATGCCTTGCCCCCTAATCTATTACAGTGCGTTGACCGGTCGATACGGGGGATGCTTGACAGGTGACACTCGAATAACGGTGTACTCACACGGCGAGTCTCGCACAATCCCTATCACCGAAGTGGCTGACGACGACCTGGTATGGGACGGCACGGCCTTCGTCACACACGGTGGGGTTGTTTTCAGCGGCACCAAAAAGGTAATCAGCCATGACGGTATCACAGGAACACCCGAGCACGTCGTCTTCACCGCAGCAGGAACCGAGAAATCTTTGGCAGAAGCGCACGCGAGAAATGACAACCTCAAGGTTGCACCAAGCCCCGGTGACAACGAACTGGCCAAAGCCCATGCTCGCACCAACGTACGACATCCTTGACTGTGGCCCACGAAAACGCTTCGTTGCCAATGGCAAATTGGTACACAACTCAGAAGCACTCAACCTTCAGAATCTGACCCGCGGATCAGAACTACGCAAATCACTATGTGCGCCACCTGGATACCTGGTCTACGTCGCGGACTCCTCAAACATCGAAGCGCGAATGTTGGCGTGGATATCAGGGCAATCCGACCTGATAGACGTATTTCGAACGGGTGGCGATGTCTACTCATACTTTGCCTCTAAGCTATACGGCTTTAAGGTCAACAAGAAGGATCACCCGCACGAGCGCTTTGTCGGGAAGGTATGTATTGCCAAAGGATCACAAGTCCTGACCGACAAGGGCCTCATCGCAATCGAGAAAGTAACGAATCGACACAAAGTATGGGATGGAGTGGAGTGGGTACAGCACGATGGGCTCATCTACCAAGGATTCAAAGAGGTCATCACCTATGACGGACTCATAGCGACCCCGGACCACAAAGTCTATACGGAAGGATCACCTGACCCGATTCAACTCAGGACCGCAGCACTACGCCTGGACAGGCTTATACATTCCGGAGCTGGTGGGCAAGCGCAAAGGGTGGAGAACACTCCAAGAAAGGCTCACGTCTATGACATCGCCAACGCCGGCCCAAACCACCGATTCACTGTCGGCGGCGTGCTGGTAGCTAATTGCACGCTCGGGCTTGGCTTCTCTATGGGATGGCGCAAGTTCCAAGACTCCATGGCCGCCGGCATGCTCGGCGGTGACCCAATACTCTTGTCAGCGGCTGAGGCACAGAGCACCGTCAACATCTACAGGGGCGCCAATTACGCCATAGCCGGGCCAGGCGGCTTCTGGGAGCAGGCAAAGCACGCCATCCTGGACATGTACCTAGGTAATGAGCGAAACTGGGGGCCGCTGAAAATTGCCAAGGACATGCTGATCCTGCCAAACGGTATGGCCCTGCAGTACCCCGGCCTACGACCAATGGACGACCACGGCAACGACTTCGAATACCACAACGGCAAGTTCTGGACCAAAATATACTTCGGAAAACTGACGGAAAATATAATCCAGGCTTTGGCCCGCATCGTCCTATTCGACCAAATGCTCGAGATCAACCACATATTGGTCCAGGAAGGAGGCCGCGTAGTGCTCAACGTCCACGACGAGATTATAGGCGTAGCACCAGACGGTGGCGCTCGTTTCGTCGGGATAGACGACAAAGGCCAAGACGTCTGGGAAAATGACTCGTGGGCCAAGCAGCTATTCGAAAGGATCACTGCTGTCATGTCGACCGACAGGGGTTGGTACGAAAGCCTACCGCTAGCCGCTGAGGGCGGCTACCACGTCATGTACTCGAAGTAGCCCCCATGCGCAAAACCACCACCGGAGGCATGAATGTCTACCCCGATCAATTTTATTACACCGACTGCGAATGTGCGGTTAGCGAAAGAAATCACTACCAATGGTGTCCGTCCTTACCCCCGCGTCAAAAAGCTCAATTCAGAGACATACCACGTCCAAGAAAACAACGAAGGGCTGGAAGAGCTGTTCGAACTACTCCAGGAGAAGGCCAAGCTTGGCGCGGCACTGATCAAAGGACCACTAAACGACACCATCATTAACGAGTCACGTCGAGGCAAAGTCAACGTAAGGGGGCCAACCAACCTACTGGTGATCGACATAGACGGATGGCAACCAGACACCCCCCTCACAGCACCGATCACGCAGGAGAGCCTCAAGCTGGTAGCTGAAAGCATCGTGCGCTTGCTGCCAGAGCCGCTGGCAAGCACCAGTTTTATCGCCAACGCTAGCAGCTCGACGGGCACCAAAGAAAACGGTGACATCGGCTTACATCTGTTCTTCCTAGTTGAGAAGGCAGTGGCCCCAGGGCGACTGGAAAACTACATCCGCGCGCTGAACTTCATCAACAAAAGGATCACAGAGCAAATTGGCTTACAGGCAAGCCGTATGAGCTTGAAATGGGCGCTAGACCCCGTAGTCGCACGCAACGCGCAGGTCATTTACGTCGCCCACCCTACTTTCATCGAGACAGACGACCCATTCCCCACACCAGAGGACCGCTGGGCACTGATAACAAAGGCCCATGGCAGTTGCGACTTGTCGATGGAGGTAGCAAGCATCGACGAGGCCAAGGTGAAAGGCAACGAACAAAAAATCCTAACCTCACTGCGCAAAGAAGCCGGGCTTTCGAAGTTCAAACCGAAGACACGCTCCATGACAGGAGTCAACGGCAAACAGCCAATCGTCACGAACCCAGACCCACTGGTCATGGAACTCTCCTACACAAACGACAACTTTGCCTACTGGAACATAAACGGTGGCGATTCCAACGCCTACTACAACCCAATAGGCAACCCAGAGATCATCTACAACTTCAAAGGCGAAATGCCATTCGAGATGAAAAAGGCCGCTCTGGAAACCTACGAATGGTACGTCGAAGCGTTCAAAGTACAGATACGCTCAGTAAACGAGGCTCGCCCATTAGTGTTCCGTGACGGAACTAGCGACCAGCACTACATCACAGAGTACATCCCAGCACATGACACTGTCCTGCGAACGGACAAGATTAGTCCCCAAAATGTCACAGCGAGGTTATCTGAATTCGGCATGCCTGTGCCAGAGCCAATACCAACGTGGAACCTGTCATTCAACCCCAATTCAACGATAGAAATAGACTGGGACGAGCGCAAACTGAACCTGTTCCAAGCCACAAAGTATCTTAAATCACCACCTGCCGTCATGCCGCAATACTCAGGAGTCAAAATAGGGGAAGCGACAGAAGCAATGGCAGCGCTATGTCCGACCATCCACAAAGTGATATTTCACATTACCGGATCGAGCCCGGAAGACTTTGAATATTTCATTAACTGGCTAGCGTGGTGCGTGCAGAACCGCGACAAAGCACACACCGCCTGGGTTTTCTCAGGAACGCCCGGCACCGGCAAAGGGGTTTTCTTCGAGCGCATACTGCGACCGATAATGGGCGACGCCTACACCGTCAGAAAACGCTTAGACCACCTGGAAGAGCAGTTTAACGATTACCAAAGGACAGCATTGTTCCTGATAATGGAAGAGTTTCGCCTAGCAGATTCAAAACACGCCAACAAAGTGCTCAACAAACTCAAGGACGATATCACAGCAGACAAAGTCAATGTGCGTGCGATGCGTACTGATGTCACAGAGGAGCGGAACTACACCAACTACATATTCTTCTCCAACCACAACGATACGATACCCATCGACGACGGTGACAGGCGCTTCAACATCGCACCGCCCCAAATGGTAAAGCTAGAACGCCAATACCCAACTATCCGCAAGGAGATCAAAAACATAGAAGGGGAACTTGGCAGTTTCACTGGGTTCCTGATGCACTATGATGCCAACGAGGACCTAACACGAACAGTACGCGAGAACGAAGCCAAGCAGCGGATGAAAGAGACTGCAATGGGCTTCGGCCGACGCTTTTGTCACGCGGTTAAGACAGGTGAGATCGGATACTTCATGGACCTGCTGAACTACAACAGTACCTCAGCAACAAGCAGGGCAATCCAAATGGCGACGGCACAAAAATGCGTACAGGCCTGGGTAACTAATGCAGCAGAGGACAAAACGACTATAGCATCTGTTGACGCCCTACTCACCTGCTATGAAGTTCTCAACGATCGCGACATGCCCAAAACACAATTCACCACCTTCCTGCGCCGTAATGACCTAATACTTAGACGACAGCGCGTGGGAGGCGAGCGAACCATGGCCCTTGAGATCAACTGGGTACTCCAAGATGATGAAGACAGGAGCTTCGCCGAAGAGATCGTGGCAAACAAACACAACACCCAAAACCATAGCGGACTACACCACTAGGAAAAATCATGCGAACATACCACCACCAAGAAGCCGTTACCGCCACCTTCCTAGCTATGGGAGCAATCATAGCCATGGGAGCAGTATCAGAAACGTCCATACTCGACGCGGCACAAAACGAGTTCTACGATGGGGACCTATGCAAGTTTATAGACGAGAGCATCGTGCCACTGGCAAAAGTCGTAGAGCAAATCTACACTGGCCATTTGCTAGGAGAAACATTAACCTCAAACTGGCTAATCGACGTAGTCCTTCCGACAGGTAAGTGGTTCACAACCGAAATAGCCAACGCCTACATGCCATCGCCGGACGAAGTCACCGAAACAATCCTGGCCCTGGCGTACGGGCTAGAAACCGCTTAGTCATCTGGAGCATTACATGAGCGACGAAACGTTTGACCCCAAAGATTTCAAAAAGCCCACAAAACTGACGGCGCAAGCCGACCCAGAACATAGTTTTAACCCGGAAACACTAAAGAAACGAATATATGAAGTGGCGCAACGCGAAGAGGACATGCTAACAGCGCCACTCGGTCCGGTAAAAACATGGAGCTTCTCTCGACTGATGAACTTCGAGAACTGCCCATATTCCGTCTACCTCAAATCAGTAGAAAACGCACCAGACCCATCAGGCATCGCCGCTGCCCGTGGCACATTGGTACACGACCACATAGAAAGCTACATCCGAGCGGAACACGATGACCTAACGCATGTAACCGTCGAAAAGGGGATGAAGCCAGTTAACCTTTGCCCATTCGTACCAATGATAACTAACCTACGAGAACAATGGGAAGCAGGCAAAGTGGAAGTAGAAGGGAACTGGGGCTTCAAGCGAGACTGGGAGGTAACGGACTTCTTCGGCGAAGATGTATGGGGCAGAATGAAACTCGACGCCATCGAGTTCCAGGACCGAACATCAGCACTGGCAATAGACTGGAAAGGTTTGGCCCTCGACACCCCCCTGCCCACACCCGCTGGGTGGACAACGATGGCCGAAGTGCAAGAAGGTGATGAACTGTTCGGGAGCGACGGCCACGTATGCCGGATAGTAGGAAAGTCCGAGATTCATCACAACAAGTGCTACAAAATAACCTTCAGTGACACAACGACAGTGGTTGCCGACGATGAACACCTATGGCCGACGCAGACGCACGAACTGATAACCACCGAAGCAATGGCGACACTACGCGCCAAAGGCGAGACAATAAAAATAGCAGTGGCGGCCCCCATACAGACCAACTATACGCCACTTCCAATTGACCCATATGTTTTGGGGTTGTGGTTAGCCGACGGGAAACATACCTCGGGAGAAATAACAAAACCCGATCAGGAAATATGGGACAGAATCGAGGCACATGGGTACGGGCTGGGCGCGATAGGTCGTGACCACATCGATAAAAACAAGTGCATTACTCGAACTGTCCTAGGATTGCGAGCGCATCTTAGCCACCTTGAACTGCTAGGAAACAAGCACATCCCCGCACGCTACATGAGGGCGTCAGTCCCCCAACGGGTAGATCTACTACGAGGGCTGATGGATGGGGACGGGAACGCCAACAAGTGCAGAAAACAAGCGGTGTTCACAACGACCCAAAAGCAAATGTCAGACCAGGTACGAGAATTGATAGCTTCGCTAGGGCAACGCCCCCTACAAAGTGAAGTAACAGCACACGGTTTTGAACTAACCGTCCAAGCGTTCCCAATATCATTCCGTCCGTTAAACGGATTCGAACCATTCTACCTAAAGCGCAAGATGGCACCCTTACGCGGACTGGGGGATGGACACTCGAAGACTAGAAACGTACTGTCTGTAGAAGAAACAGACACGGTACCAACACAATGCATTACGGTCGATTCCGTAGATAGCACCTACCTATGCACAAGGACGATGGCCATCACCCACAACACTGGTCAGAAATTCGGTAACGAGCTAAAGCATAACCAACAAGGCATGACCTACACCATCGGCGCATTCATGCGCTACCCCGAGCTGCAGTTCATCGAAACGCGCTTCGTCTACCTAGATCAAAAAGACGCACCACTAAGCAACAGCTACACCCGAGAACGCGCCATGTTGCTCACGCCAATGATAAATAAGCGCGCTAACAGAATGACCACCGCAGTAAATTTCCCACCTAAACCGTCGATGCACGCTTGCAGATGGTGCCCACACGCCAAAACCCAAGAAGGCTACGACGAGCCACTTTGTGCCTTCAGATACCAGGAGCTATAACATGACCCGCAAAGACTACGAACTTATAGCTAGCGCGCTACGATCAGCAAGGGAGGGAGACGCACACCGACAACAAGACGCCGGTGTCGACAGAGCAGTAGAAAAAATCGCCGCGGCCCTGGCAAACCAAAACCCATCGTTCAAGCCAGGCCGTTTTAAGGCGGCGTGCGAAAGCTGAAGGAGAGTTAAATTGAAAATCACCGAAGAGACACGCAAGCGCTACCTGACGTCTATACTCAATAATTTCGTAGACGCCGGGTTCAAACGCCTATCGGTAAACGACGGAGAGGAGGAACACTACGGATTAACCGTAACGGACACGATAGACATGGTGTTCGAACTGGAACTGTCACAGATCACTCTCGCCAAACCGAAAAACCATAACCGCAAGATCGGACTGATGATTGTCATGGAGCCAGACCAAACGGCAGCAGACATAATCACCGACTTCGGCGCAACCAACGAAGACGACATGGCTATTGCACAAAAAGCCATTGACAAAGGTACAAGCGCGTAACTACCAAAGGACCACAACAATGTCTGACATCCACGTATCAATCGACCTTGAAACCCTCGGCACACGAGCGGACTGTACGATCCTGTCCATTGGCGCTGCCGCCAAAGTCAACGGCGAAGTAACCACATTCTTCGCACCTGTGAACCTAAGCGAAGAGTCGCAAGGCACTCGAATAATTGACAGTGATACCCTCGAATGGTGGCGAAAAAAGGGTGATCTATTCACAGAGACACTAAATTCTTGCAGATATGCGAATGGGCTAATAGACGTGCTCCAAAGCCTCAGCACATGGTACACACACCTTGGCACCGACAGTGACCGCCTATGCCCATGGGGGAACGGAGCATCATTTGACATTGCAATACTCGACCACGCCTACGCCTCAAACGGCACAAAGCCACCGTGGGCGTTCTGGATGGTGCGTGATCTACGCACATTGAAACATTTAGCACAAGACGCCGGGGCCTATGTCCCCATTGATCGTAGCGACAAACACCATGTTGCAGTCGACGATGCCATAGACCAACTCGAAATGATCGAAACGTGGTGGGCGGCGCTAACCAAATAAGAGGAAGACGACGATGGCTAGTCACCCTGAGCAATGGACAAATGACCCGGCCCTATTAACACTCAAGGTGGGGAACGGAGAACTATGCCCACGTACTGAGTGCCACTCATACGAAGTGACAATGACCAATGACCGTGAGGGCCGATACTATCGAAACGATGCGTTTCGTTGCCGGTCATGCAGCGAAGAATGGGAAGTCACGGCCGTTGGGGTGGTAGCGCCGGTCATGTACTCCCACCAAGTGAAAACCGTTGCACACTACTACGGGCACCCAAGAGCGCTAGATACCTCCGATCCTGGCTGTGTCGACGCTGCCACCGAATTTCTGACCCCCACGGGCTGGAAGCGCTTCGACACGTACCAACCGGGCGATCTCGTAGCCCAGTTTGACCCCGATACGGGCACCGCTGAGTTCGTCGAACCACAGGCATATATCAAAAGGCCGTGCGACGAGATGATCCACTTCACCACCCAGCGCGGTGTCGATCAGATGCTCTCACCCGAACACCGAATGCTGGTCTATAAAGAAAACGGCCGCCATGAAGTATTGTCGGCTAGCGAAGTTGTCTTGAGACATACCGCATCGCAGCAAGGCATACATCGCTTTCTTAAGACCACCTTCCTGCTAGACCAGCCTGGTAGTCCACTCAACGACGCTGAATTGCGCGTTCAAGTAGCCGTAATGGCCGACGGACATATACACAGGGGTTGCCCCAACCGCTGCGCGATTAACATCAAGCGTGAGCGCAAAAAGATACGTATCACACAACTACTAGCCGACGCCAACATCAATTATAAACGAAGCGACCTAGCCGGCGGATACTCGCGTTTCTATTTCCCGTCGCCACGCAAGACGAAGACCCCAACCGCTGAGTTATGGGGGCTAAGTAGCGCACAACGAGAGGTCGTAATCGACGAGTGTGCCTACTGGGACGGCTCGCGCCGTAAGGCCGGGGCTGTAGATTTCTATTCGCGTGACAAGGCGTCAGCGGATTGGATACAGTTCTGCGCCGTCAC
>Ga0207995_100547_pt1 | contig 13504 bp, 18 predicted proteins | sample AntDeeMetag022AM_FD_184759 | JGI IMG/M metagenome (GOLD analysis project Ga0207995, IMG submission 184759) | Saline lake microbial communities from Deep Lake, Antarctica - Antarctic Deep Lake Metagenome 022AM (SPAdes) (version 2) | ecosystem: Environmental > Aquatic > Non-marine Saline and... | reverse complement strand
TCACGAGCGCTAATCTCAAGTGCGCTGATCTCAAGGGCGCTAATCTCATCCGCGCTGATCTCTGGAGCGCTGATCTCACGAGCGCTGATCTCACGAGCGCTGATCTCACGAGCGCTGATCTCACGAGCGCTGATCTCACGAGCGCTGATCTCAGGGGCGCTGATCTCTGGGGCGCTGATCTCACGAGCGCTGATCTCAGGGGCGCTGATCTCTGGTGCGCTGATCTCAGGGGCGCTGATCTCAGGGGCGCTGATCTCAGGGGCGCTGATCTCACGATCGCTAAACTCTGGGGCGCTGATCTCAAGGGCGCTAACCTGGATGACGCATGATCATCAAAGCTACCATGATGGCTATCGGCCTGGCATTAACGATTCTGGAGCTTCAGGTACAGCAACCTGACGGTGTGGTGCTGATGATTGCCGGGGTACTGTTCGGCATGGGACTGCACTGGTACAAGCGGTCATGGAGCTGGAGAACGTTCGCTGTAGGCGCTCTGGTGGCCATGGGGAACCCGGTAGCAGTTGGGGCTATCACCAGGGGAGAGCCGCTGTTGGCACTGGTGGGGTTCGTACTGTTCGGCATAGCAGGGCGAATAGGACGCAAGTGAAACACAGCCCGCTTCGGCGGGCTTTTTTGTGCTTGTCTACAGATAAGGTTTACACTAGAAGAAAAGAAGGAACGCATGGAACACATTGAAGCACTTCGAAGCATGATCCAGCTACGTGAACCACCATTTAATGTTGACGTGATCAGCACGTTTGATGCCATGGACGGTGTGCTGGCGATTGATGATCAGACCACGCTTTGGAAGACTGCGAGGCTCATGAAGCGGGCGGGCGTGAAGAAGCGGTCAGACGGTCAGTGGAACCTGTTGAGCATCAGGCAACGGGTACTTCGAGAATGGGATGCCCCGGTAAAGGACGGAAGAAGAGCAGGCCGTGAGGCCGTGCATCCATTCACCGTGATGGAACCAGGGGATTCCGTATCATTCGCCAATGAGGACTTCCACGGACGGGCGTACCGGGCTGCCATGGTGCATGGGCACAGGACGGGCAAGAAGTTCTCAGGGACCAAAGCCAACGGTGAACGCGGCATCACTATCTCACGGGTGGATGATGACAGCGTACCCGTGATAAGGAAAAACCAGGACGTGGAGGTTGTGCAGGCATTGGTTGATTGGAAGGCTGGCATATTCGTTCACGACATTGTGACAGCTAGTGAGGTGACCAAAACCCTTGAGAACATCATTGATGGCGTTTCACCGGTGAAGGCTGGCTTGCTCCTTCGCAAAGTTCCAGGGACGAAAAGGGTCCGAGCTTATGACGGAAAAGGGCAGGTTGTGGTCTGGATTATCCGAAATTTGAGCAAATACGAAAAAATCAGGGGCGGTGAAATTTGGAGGATTTACCGAAATGAGCGAAAACTTTACACAAGAATAGCCTAGTTGGGGTGCTACAGGGCCTCAAGGTCAGGACGCACAAACTGCCTGCTTTTAGTCTTGTTTACCCCCTGTTTTCATGCAACCTTACTAAAAATCACGAAAAACCGTTATATATCAATGCTTTAAGTGTAGTAAGGTTGTAGTATATGAATTGTAATGACCTATCTAGTAAGGAGTAACATATTGATTTTACGGGCTTTTTTTTAGCAAGGTAATTACACACACCTTGCTAGCGGTTTGCTACTTTGCTAATCAAGGTTTTCATTGGCTCCCGGAGCCTAACCCGGTGTAGACTATTGACATTTACAGGAGAATGCGGTGATGACCCCTAAACAGGAGAAATTCGCCCAGCTTTACGTGGAGCTGGGTAGCGCTGCCGAAGCGTATCGGCAGTCTTATGACACCAGTCGGATGAAGCCTGAGAGCATTCATCGACGTGCTCACGGTCTTTTGGAGCACGTCAAGATTAAAGCAAGGATAGAAACGATTCGTGAAGCAGCACGTGAGCGCAATCTGGTGACAGTGGATTCATTGCTGGTTGAGCTGGAGCAAGCACGTCAGATTGCACTCGGTGCTGAAACGCCTCAGACAGCCGCTGCCGTTAGTGCGACCACGGGTAAGGCGAAGTTGGTGGGATTGGATAAGCAGATTCTTGACCTGCGCAGCGGTGACGGCTCCATGACCCCGCAACCCACTACCATCCAGATCGTGGTAGCAGATGACGACAGCACAGATTAAGCTCCCGCGTAAGTTAGTGCCCGTCTTCGCGCCAGCACGCGGCACAGTGAGGCACAGGGGCGCACATGGTGGACGCGGTAGCGGCAAGTCCTTCAACTTCGCCAAGATGGCAGCGGTGTTCGGCTATGCCGAGAAGCTGCGCATCCTGTGTACCCGTGAATTCCAGGTGAGCATCAAGGAGTCGTTTCACGCTGAGCTGAAGAACGCCATTGCGTCAGAGCCATGGTTGGCAGCGGCATACGATGTGGGCATTGACTACATCCGTGGTCACAACGGGACGGAATTCATTTTCCGTGGTCTTCGACACAATATGGGCAGTATCAAATCCATGGCTCAGATTGATATCTGCATTGTCGAAGAAGCGGAAGACGTGCCGGAAGCCAGTTGGATTGACCTGGAACCCACCATTCGTGCGCCTAAGTCTGAAATGTGGATCATCTGGAACCCACGCACTGATGGCAGTCCGGCAGACAAGCGATATATCAAGACGACACCGCCACGGTCGTGCATTGCGGAAATGAATTACTGGGACAATCCGTTTTTCCCTGTTGAGCTAGAAGAATTGCGCCAGCAGCAACGCGCTACGTTTGACGATGCGACCCATGCGCATATCTGGGAAGGTCGATACCTGACCCGCACTGATGCACAAATCTTCGCTGGGAAGTATCATGTTGCTGAGTTCGAGCTTCACCAGAAGCTATGGGATGGACCATACTACGGATTGGATTTCGGTTTCAGCCAAGACCCGACAGCAGGTGTCAAGGCGTGGGTCCATGGGCGCAAGCTGTACATCGAATATGAAGCAGGACGCACGGGGCTGGAGCTAGATGACACAGCGGATTATCTGACACAGCGGATACCCGGTATTGGGTCTTCTGTGGTTCGCTGTGACAATGCCCGCCCTGAGTCAATCAGCTACATCAAGCGTAACGGTATGCCCAGGGCGAAGCCTTGCGAGAAGGGCAAGGGTAGCGTTGAAGACGGGATTGCATTCATCAAGAGCTTCGATGAAGTGGTGATCCACCCCCGGTGTGAACAGACCATCAGTGAGTTCCGCCTGTACAGTTACAAGGTGGACAGATTGTCCGGTGATGTGCTGGACACTATAGTGGACTCAAACAACCACTTCATTGACGCACTGCGTTATGCGCTGGAGCCAATCATGAAGGGGACAAGCATCAACTACAGGAAATTACTATGAGCAAGTTCTTGGATGGCCTCACCAGCGTGGTGAATCAATTGGTCAATCGACGCAGTGTGCATAACACCAGCGTGGTTGAGCGTAACCGAATGAGTGATCAGGAGATGTGTGCTTTTCTGGTCACGGGGCTGGGCAGCAAGATTGTTCGCCTCAAGACCGGGTACGCGCTCAATGACACGCTCACCTTCACCGATGACGCACAGAAGGCGATGTACAACCGCCACCTTCAGAAGTCCGTGAAGCGTGCTGTCAAGTTTGCCCTGGCGTTTGGACGCGGGATCATCGTTCTCAATGAACGCGGTGAAGACCTGTACACCCCGCGCACGCGACCTGTGGACATGGAGCGCACCCGCTTCAGTGTCTTCAGTGGGGACATGGTGACCGCGATGGACGTGAGCATTGACCTCACGGACGAACGCTACATGAAGCCCCGTTACTACGTGGTCAACGGTCATAACTTCCATCATACTCGCGTCATTGACTTTACCTACGTGGAGCCTGCTGAACAGGACGCAGCGTTGTACAAGTACGGCGGCGTCAGTGAGTTCGAGCTGATCCGCAATCAGATCGTCAATGATGGTGTGGTGGAACGCGCCAGCGGTGCCATCGTGGAGAAGAACGCCACGGTGTTCCATAAGATCAAGGGCTTCAAGGAGTCATTGGCTGCGGGGCAGGACAAGGAGTTGGTAGACTACTATGGCAAGCTGGCTGACCTGCGATCCATCTACGGTGACGGTATCATTGATGCTGAGGATGATGTGGTTAGTGTGGCCCAGGCGCTCACCAACCTTGCGGATGTGGATCAAATCACCCTGCGTCGTCTCGCCATGGTGACAGGCATCCCGTTGTCTGTGCTGGTGGGTGAGAACGTGAAGGGGCTGAATAGCAGCGGTGAGCAGGAGCGCCAGACCTTCCAGGACACGATTGAGAACCTTCAGTTCGATTACTTCATCGACCCCATCTGCGAGCTGGTGAAGGCATGCGGCATGGAGCCTGTGGACTTTGCCGAGAATCAAGGCGGCAGCGCTCAGGAGCGTTTGAACTTCGAGCAGACCGCTATCCAAAATGCCCGCTTCCTGTGGGAGATGGGGGAAGACTACCGCCATTACCTGAGCCAGAATGAAATCATCGTCAAGGACAAGTTCAAGGAGATGTTCCCCGATGGCGAATGATATCAAGCAGCCCAGCAGCCCACGCGCTCAGGAAAACGAGTTCGAGGATATACTTGAATTCATGGTGCAGCAGATTACGCAGCGGTTTGAGAACAACGTAATCAAGGAGCTGAATCAGTCTACCGTGGAGAAGTTCACCGATGCGGCACCTGGCGGCAATTACGCCAAGGTGCTTGTGACTCTGGCGAATCGGACACGCCGCAAGATTCGAAAGCAGTTCGACAACGAGCGCATTGAAGCGATGGTGGCGGATACCTTGCGCAAGGTAGACAAGCGCCAGCAGCAGCAGCTCTATGCCGCCGTGGAGAAGGCCATAGGCGTCAGCACCGTGCAACTGGCGGCACGTGAGGGCATGACCTACACCATCAATGCGCTGGTGATGGAAACGGCTCAGTGGGTCAAGAAGCTGCGAGATGAAACCCTGGAGACGTTCACCGACAACACGCTTCACGCGATGACGACCGGTGACAGCCTGTCAACCATCATGGAGCAGTTCAAGGACGTTGCCGAGAAGCGCAAGAATCACGCGAAGTACCTGGCTCACAACCAGATTCAGAATTTCAACAGCATCACCAGTAAGATCAGGGTGCAGAAGCTGGGCATCAAGAAAGCCGTGTGGGAGACAGCCGGTGACGAATCCGTCAGGCCATCCCATGCAGACCGCGACGGGAAGGAGTTCAACATTGGCGAAGGGCTGTACAGCAGCCTGGACGGTGAGCACCTGATTCCTGGCGTCGATCACAATTGCCGTTGCACAGCACGGTACGTACTCGAAGACGAAGAAGAGGATTGATACCATGGGACGCTTTACTTATTCTGGCAGGAATTGCCCACTGTCTAGTGGTTGTTCTTGACGCTCTGTTACCATACACTTAGATTCATGTAAACCAATTTGGCGCGAGACTCATGAAACACACATTGATTGGCAGCTTCAATGATTCTGTCACCTGGAACGGTGAAGAGAAGACCACCGTGTCTGTGCGTGATGGCGTTCTTGAGTACCTTGGCGCTGAACTTGGTCTGGAACCTGCCGAGAAGACATTCACCGTGTACCGCTCCCCTGCCACGATTGCCCGTGCCAATACCGCCATGAATGGTGTGCCATTGACGGACGAGCATGTGACCGTGGGGCATGACGTGAAGAGCCCAGTAGGTTCGGTGCTGGATTCCGAGATTATCGACTTCATTGACGAAAACACTTCTTCCCACTTGGCATTGCGTAATCGTGTTAGGATCACTGACGCTATCAGCGGGGCGCTGAAAACCGGGAAACGACAGTTGTCATTGGGCTACAATGCCAACTTGGTTCCTCATGAGCGCTTCGACTTTGAGCAAGTGAACATTCAGCCGCACCATTTGGCTGTTGTACCGGCTGGCCGTTGTGGTTCGGCCTGCTCTTTTATTGACCGACAACCAACCGAGGTAGAACCTATGAAGACCAAGCAGAAAACCGGGGATCAGCCGGAACTGCACACGGCTTTCGTGGATGCCGAGGGTCAGCCGAATCTGCAACAGATCGTGGAGATTGCGCAGCAGCTACCCGAAGCCCTGAAGTCTGTCCCGATGGACAAGCTGCAAGAGATCATGCCGACCTTGCAGGAAATCATTTCCATGGGTGGTGCCCCTGCACCGGCTGCTGAAGAGCCTGCCCTGGAGAATGAAGAAACCCCTGCTGAGGAAGAGCCGTCAGTACCGGTGACGGATACCGCCGAGTTCAAGGATGCGGTGAATTCCGCGATCCGGCGTCACACTGAGGTCATCGAGAAAGCGAAGACGTTTGTCGATGAATCCTATCAGTTTGCTGGCAAGGCAACTGACCAGATCATGCGCGATGCCCTGGCGGTCGAGCATGGTAAGCAGGAGTTCTCCGATGCTGAACTGTCGGTTGCCTTCAAGCTGCTGAAGAAAACTGGTACTGACCTGCGCACTTTCGGCGATGCGTCACCGAGTGCTGGTAAGTTCTCACCCATCGCTGACAAGGAGCTGTAATCATGGCTTTCGAAACTGGATACCTTGACGATCCGCAAAAGGTTGGAGCCGGTGAACGCTTCGGCAACAACAACATCGTCCTGACTGCCCGCACGTTTGAAAATGGCCTGAAAGTGGGTCACTTCGCCAAGCTGGACACGGGTTCTCTGGACAACCTGGACACTTCTGCCACCCCTGTCATTGCAGGCGTGGTGCTGCGTAACCCCGCTGCCCCTGTGGAAGACGGCGCAACCGTCGATGCCAACCTGTATGGTCAGGTTGAGTATATCCGTCAGGGTCTGGTCACTGTGCGTGTTGCCACGGGGGAAACCCCGGCGCAATTCGGTGCTGTGTATGCGGACAACGCGACCGGTGAAGCCACCGCTACAGACACCGATATCGCGGTGTCTGGTGAGTTCATCGAAGAAGTTCAAGATGGCGTCTGGCTCATTCGCCTGTATTAAGGAGGCATTCAATGAAACTCGGTAATCTGTACGACCTGGCCTCCTTTGAGGCGTTCTGCGACTCTGCCAGCCAGCGGGGCTTCACTGACGCCTATGCTGGTACTGTGTTAGCTCGCAACCTGACCACGATTGATCCGCGTGTGTTCGAGAAGAAGTATCCCGAACTGGCGCTGATGAACTCCGGTATCGAAGCGGACAACTCAGGCGGCTATGCCCGTCGCATCCAGTCCCTGCGTCTACAAGACCTTGGTGGGTTCACCACCAGTGGCGATGCGTCCGACAACAAGGGCCAGATCAGCCTGGCGGGTGAAGACTCCTTCCTGCGTGTCGTGGAGCGTGAATCACACTCCAAGTGGACGGACTCTGAAATCCGTGAAGCTGAGCTTCAGGGCATCAACCTGCCGCAACGCTACGTCCAGGCTCACAACCGCATCTACATGCGCGAAGTGGACCAGATTGGTCTGGTGGGCGAGATTGGCAACGAAGGTCTGCTGAACTACAGCGGCTTCGCGGCTGACTCCGCCGGTGGCGCTATCGGTACGCTCACCGCTCAGGAGAAGCACGACGCCTTTGCGGATGGCATCACTACCCAACGCAACGCGGTGAACAACACCCCGGAGTACAGCGTCAATCGTGTCGTCACTTCTGTTGAAGTGCTGAACGACCTGGCTGCTACCATTCTGGACACCGCTGCGGGTAGCATGAGCGTCCTGTCTGCGCTGCGGGCCAACTTCCCTGACGTGACCTTCATGTCCAGCTTCCGCGCTGGTAATGTCGGCGGCACGTCTGCCACGGTGTTCTATAGCAACAACACCGAGGTCATGAAGATGCGCATCCCGCAACCGCTCACCATCGGTGAAATCATCAAGCTGGGTTCTTTTGACTTCCAGGTAGACAGCAAGTACCGCATTGCTGGCCTGGACGTGCTGGAAGACACTGGCGGTTTCATCCTCACTGGCCTGTAAGCCTGTGCGCCCCGGCAACGGGGCGTATCTACTTCAAGGAGTTTACCATGACTGAAGAAAATCAGACCGAAGCCCCGAAGCCCCGGCACACTGCGAAAGCCAAGCAGCCGGAACATGGCATCAAGAACATGCGTTCTGGTGACATGAATCTTGGCGGAATGCTGTTCCTCAAGCCGGGTCAGGTAGTCGAGCTGACTGCTGACCACAAGAAGAACAAGCGCCTCATGAAGAAGATCGAACACGGTGTGAAGACTGGCGTTCTGGCTGGGGTGTAACCCATGGCACTGATCGATGACTTCAAGGCGCGTTTCCCTGAGTTCGACACCGCTGTTGTCGATCAGTACCTTCCTGTTCTTGAAGACGTGTGGCCGTGCTACTACGGTCAGGCGTATGCCGCATGCAACAAGGAGATCGTGCTGAACCTTGTTGCTCACCTGCTGGTGATCCAGTCTGCCCCGAGTACAGCCCCCATCAAGGAAGAGTCCAGCCGCTCAGTCGGTAGCGTGTCCGTGAGCTTTGAATCACGTGCTGCCGGTAGTAATTTGAGTGACTTTTTCGGCTCAACCAAGTATGGTCAGATGTATCTCATGCTGACTTCGACTCGTAGACGTGCCTTCTTTGTTTGATCGTTGCCGCCTGTGTGACTTCGCCCCACGGGGTTTTTTTCGTCTAGGCTTGGGCTTATGAGTACACCTGAAGAAACCAAGAAGTTGATGGACAACTACCTGAAGGAACTTGAACGGGCAGTTGATGCATCGGTGAAAGTGGGCCTGCCTTCCGATAAGGTGGGCAGCGATGTCTATGGCGACGGTGTGACGATCATGCAGGTTGGTGCGCAGCATGAATACGGCACTGAGAAAATGCCTTCCCGTTCGTTCCTGCGTATGCCGTTCGACCTCAAGCGTGACGAGATCAACAACTTCATCGGCCTGCAATTCAAGACGGTCCTGGAAGACAAGCGATCCGCCAATGATGCCATGGAGCTTGTAGGCGTGAAGGCCACCAACATCAGCAAGGCGGCTTTCCGCAATAACGGTTATGGTCAGTGGGCACCGTTGGCGGAAAGCACGAAAGAGATCAAACAAGAAGCCGGGAAGACAACGCCGCTGGTGTGGTCTGGCATCCTGCGCAATTCCATCACTTGGGGCATCGAGTAATGTTGCCGAACGTCAGTAGCGCCCTGCTGGGCTGGACACAACCGGTGCTGGTCAAGACCGTCACCACAACCACGGTGGACTTCGTGGAGACGGAAGTGGTCACCGGTGAAACAGTGCAGGCTGTGGTCCAACCCACCAAGAAGACCACCCTGAATGCCGATACCTTGGATTGGTCACAGCCTCACATCACCCTGCACAGTCAAACACTGTTATCATTGGGTCAGCTTGTCGAGCGCAACGGTGCAGATTACAAGGTGGTTGAGGTGCAGGACTGGACGGATTACGGCTACTGTGAGGCTGTCTGCGAGGCCACACGGCGGCCTGTGGTTGAGGTGACACCATGAACCCGCTGATCCTGCCGGCGCTGGTCATACGCGACCTCCTGCCCCATCCTGAAGAGCTGATTCGCTTCGGGCGACTGAATGAGGAACGCGAGTGGTTCAGCGACGATTACATTGTGGTGGATCGTCTTGCACCGGGGCAGCCGATAACCCGAAGTGAGCGTTATGACGGTGTTGAGGAAGAGTTGACGCTTTCCACCAGGATGCGCCAGCCCGTGACAATAGATTTCTTTGGCGAGAACGCATACACTAACGCAGAGAAATTGCAACTGTTACTCAAATCTGATAAATCACTGGACCTGCAAGAGCAATATGCTGTGACAGTGGGCGGTGTGAATCAGATCACTGACGTAAAGGCGCTGACTGGTCAGCAATATGGCAACCGCGTGCAAGTGGAGCTTGTCATTCAATACAGCCCGTCTATCACCCTTGATGTATTGAGGATTGATACGGCGGTTGTTGAAACAATGTCGGATTGAGGATCTATCAATGAGTGCTAGTATCACGAATATCATCAACGTCGCTCTCATTCCTGAGGGACAAGCAGCGGCACGCGACAACATGAACGTTGCCTGTCTCATGACGAGTGAGCAGGGCGTTCTGTCATCCGCTGAGCGCTTCCGCGCTTATCGCAGCGCCCAGGCTGTGGAAGCTGATTGGGGCACTGCAAGCGCTGTGTCTCAGTACGCTGCCACCTTCTTCGGCACGCAGCCCAACGCGGTGAACTTCGGCGGCTCCCTGATCGTCGGATATTACCGGGGGCAAGCGGAAACCGTACCAGCTACGTCCGCGACTCTCTCCGGTGTGCAGCTTTCCGAACCGTCCACCCTGCAAACACTGAACACCGTGGACAACGGTTCCTTCATTGTTGAAGTCGATGGTGTTGAACAGACGGTTGCAAGCCTGGATTTCCGCACTGCCATCAGCTTCGATGACGTTGCTGAGATCATCGATACCGAACTGACCGGTGCCACCTTCGAGCACGTGAACGGTCGATTCATCCTGACCAGCAGCACCACGGGCGCTACGTCCACGCTGGGTTATTTCACCCCTGAGGGTGCAGGCGAGTTCATCGGTGACATTCTGGCGCTGTCTGACGGCTCTGGCGCGTCTCTGGTGCAGGGTGCCGATGAAGAAACGTTGGCGGCTGAAGACAAGCTGGAAGGTCTAAGCGCCGTCAAGGCGGAAGTGAACTTCAAGGGCGTGTGCTTCATTGACCGCGTGCTGGATGCGGAAGTGCCGACCATCGCCGCATGGGCAGGCGCAAACTCCGTGCTGGTCTACAACGTCTTCAGCGGTTCAACCTACCTGGAGGTATCCACCGATAACCCGGTGTGGCAGGTGCGTCTTGCCAGTCAGAATGAGTTCCGCTGCCTGTACAGCAAAGCAGGTAACCGCAAGCTGGCAGTGACCTACATGGCGCGGGCGCACACAGTGAACTTCAACGCCGAGAACACCGCCATCACCATGAACCTGAAAACGCTGTCTGTTCCGGCTGAGGAATACAGCCAGACGGAAATTGATTCAGCCTACCGTGTGGGTCTGGATATCTACACCAGCGTGAAGGACGTGCCGGTTGTTCTGACCAGCCCCGCCAATGACTTCGTGGATAATGTCTACAACCTCACTGCCTTCGTGGACGCGGTGCAGACTGACATGTTCAACCTGCTATCGCTGACAGGCACCAAGATTCCCCAGACTCGCCGGGGTGTCCAGCAGCTTGTTGACCAGGGTGAGAAGACCACACGCGGCTTTGTGCGTGCGGGCGTGTTCGCACCGGGTACATGGTCCAGCCCTGACAGCTTCGGCAACATCGAAGTCTTCAACCGGGCCATTGAGGAAGACGGCTTCTACTGGCTGGCTGGCAGCCTGGCTGATCAGCCTCAGTCCGACCGTCAAGAGCGTAAATCTCCAGTATTGCAGGCAGCGGTGAAGAATGCCGGTGCGATCCACAAAGTGGATATCATTATCAACTTCAACCTGTAAGGGGCTGACACATGAGCACTATCGCACTCGCCGCTGATAGCACGTCGCTGATTCTGAATGGTGCAGGCATCACTCAGTTCAGTGAAGGCGACTTCCTGACCCTGGCCCCCATCAATCCGCTGACGGGGCACGTCAACACACAGACCGGTGTGAACATCAATAAGCGCATGGACGGTAACGTCTATGACCTCACCTTTCGGGTGCAGAAGTACGGCGCTGATGATGTGCTGTTGACCGGGTGGATCAACAGTGAAGAACCTGTGGTGATCAACGGCAGCGTGAAGGAGATATTCTTCCGTGACGGTCAGGAGTTCACCGAATCATGGACGCTGGAAGCCGGTAGCGTGACCACCCTGCCGACTGACACCAAGAACAACCAGGATGGCAATGGGCAGATGGAATACGTCATCCGTTTCCGTCGCGGCAAGCGCAACATTTAAGGAGTAGCACATGGAACAGCAAGAGCAACAAGGCATGGAGATGATCAAAGCCGTCTATGATGACGGCTTTGCCGAGATTAATGGTCGTGAATACCACTTCCTGGAGATGCGTCATCAGCAGCGACGAAGCGTGTTCGCGTTCTTTTCATCCATCCAACGTGATATCCAACGTCAGGACTTCAGCTTTCTGGATGACCCGCGATTCAAGAACGTGGAGAAGATCATTGAATCCAGCGTCAGCATTGATGACAGCCTGCTGGCGAAGCTGCCGAACCATTGGGAAGACTACCCTCAGGACTATCTGACATTCGTCAGTACGGCTCTGGCGGTGATCAGCTACCCTTTTATGCCCGCGAGCGCTACAGGCTCGCAATCCCCCGGCGTCCCGGCTCAGAAAACTTCATCCAAAAAACCAATGTAAGCGATGAAATGTTCACGTACCTGGCGCTGGTGAAGGCCGGGTACGGTACACTGAAGGAGCTGCAAGAACTGGACACGTCTGAGCTGCTGGACATTGTGGAATTTGAGATGATCACAGCAGACATTGATCATCATAAGTTGGAGCAATCGCGCAATGGCGGTCGTAAATGAGGTAGTTACTCGGTTCAGCTTCCAAGGCGATTTGCGACCGCAACGTGAGTTCAATACCGGGCTGGACAGTTCCATCAAGTTGCTTGCCGGAGTGGCAGCGGGTATCACCGCTGCTTCCGGTGCAATGTTCGCGTGGGCGAATTCCATCTTCAACACCATTGACCCCATGGTGCAGCTATCCCGAGAAACAGGGGTATCACTGGAGTCCATTCAAGAATTGGGTTATGCCGCGTCGGTGAACGGTTCCAGCCTGGACGCGGTGTCCGCATCCGTGCGTGAGATGACCAAGCGCATCGGTGAGTTTGAGCAGCTTGGCACTGGTCCCGCGAAGGAAGTCGTGGAGAACCTTGGAATCTCTTTCCGTGACGCTAACGGGGAGATCAAGGCGGCTGATCAGGTGATGCTGGAGCTTACCGACACCATGGCGGGCATGAGTGAATCTGAGCGCATGAACGTGCTGGACAAGCTGGGCATCGATCCTTCCATGATTCAGCTTCTGTCCAGCACCAGTGAGGAAGTGGAAGGTCTGCGTGCCCGTGCGCAGCGTCTTGGCGTGGTGACTCAAGAACAGGGCGGTGCAGTTGACAGCTATAACGACTCACTGACCACTCTGCGATTCGGCATGCAGGGTATCCAGAACATGGTTGCCGTGGGCTTCGCGCCTATGATGGAAGACCTTGTTGACCGGTTTGTAAACCTGCTGGAAGCCAACCAAGACCTGATCATGAACGGTCTGAACTGGCTGGGTGAAGTAGTGGCATCCACCATGGGTATGCTGGAACGCATGTGGCCCGTCCTCGCGGCTGTGGCGGTTGGCTTCGCTATCGCCAAGGTAGCGGCCATCGGTTTCGGTGGCGTCATGAGCATCATCCTCTCACCATTTGTGCTCTGGACTGCTGCCATCCTTGGGGCGATCCTGATTATTGATGACCTGATTGTTGCCTTCCAGGGTGGCGAGTCCGTCATCGCTGACTTCTTCGAATCGTTCTTCGGCATCGACATTCGCCCCGCGCTTCAAGCCATTGTGGCAGTGGTGGAAG
>Ga0207995_100543_pt1 | contig 13574 bp, 13 predicted proteins | sample AntDeeMetag022AM_FD_184759 | JGI IMG/M metagenome (GOLD analysis project Ga0207995, IMG submission 184759) | Saline lake microbial communities from Deep Lake, Antarctica - Antarctic Deep Lake Metagenome 022AM (SPAdes) (version 2) | ecosystem: Environmental > Aquatic > Non-marine Saline and... | reverse complement strand
CATATCTAGTCTATAAAAAACGGGTTGTAAGTGAGTAATCGCTCAAGAAACAGCCAATTCCCACATCTACGTAGCAGCTGTGTCACTGCTAAAAGTGTTAGTTCAATAGGATTTCAACAAAGCCTGAAAGATGCATTGTGCCTCACAACAACAAACGTCTGCAAACATGAACTTCAACACCATGTTGACTCGAACAAGTACCCTTCGGAGGGAAGTCGTGGAGAGTATCTTAAACGAGGCAGGCAGCGTGTGCTTGACCATCTCGATGGCGATACCTCCTCATGGTCGTGTGTAACTGTTGTCCCTCGTCCACATGGGGCCCGATGCGGGTGAGCAGTCACTCAAACAGGAACTATCCGAGCATGGAGACTCATACCAAGTTGTTTCACTGCTTGATTCTGCTGCGAGACGGTCACTCCGGCGTCTGATCGACGACCACGAATACGATATCGATGTTGTTGGGCCGCCGTATCTTCTCTATGTTCTCCTAGACAACGATCTTATCTCCAAAGCCGAGTTCTGTGAGGCAACTGTTGGGATGATCCGTACCGAGGGATGGACTGGGTACGAAGTCGTCAAGAACGCTTGGGCCAGTATCCCCGTCGATTGTGCTGAGATTCTGGATGACAGACACGACGATGCGCTCCCGCATAAATAGAGGTTCAAACAGCTCATCTTTGTAGTCTCGCTATTTTCCAACTGTGGCGAGATGGTTGAGACCGGTGACCCTTGATTACTCCAACAACCGAATCCGCCGTAGGAACTTCGGTCGACATACGGACCCTTCCTTGTCTGTGTTCCCATGCGATCCCGCATTTTATCGCCCCCTGAGGGGGTGAGGGCGCACAAAAGACGCCTTCTACAACCTATGTCGACTGAATACAACCCACAGCAGTACCAACTGAATTCGAACCAGACAGAGTATACGAGCGATCCCCCGTGGGCCGATCTCGAACTCATTGTGCCCAACGACCGGAGCCCAATCTCGATTGTTTCATTCGTCGAGTGTGTCCTCGTCGAACTCACCCACGAACCGGTGGCTGCCGAATACGTCTCATCGGAGATTTGGGGCAAGAAGCGAACGCACTTTTACGCCGTCGACGACTCGGGAGAGCGGTTCCAAAAGCGATATTCTGACGACAGACTGGGCAGCCACAACACGCTGCTCAGTAGGCGGCGTGTGCGCCGCGAGCTCATCAATCGACTATCGCGTGAAACGGTCGGGACGAAGCGAGACATCCAGGACTCAGTCGAGGAGCCAGATACCTTCTGTGTGAGACCGCTTCGGGAGATGGAGCGCTAATGTTCCGAGAATACGACCACGTGGAGGGCGGCATGCGCGTCTACGACGTTCGAACCGAACAGCGCGCTCACCTTCACCGCGAAGTCAAGATTGGTCGTCAGCTACTCGGCTTTGCGAACGTCACCGACTGGGATAAGATCCGCTCGGAACTCACCCGCCGCGGCCACGGTGTTGGCGCGATCCATCATCTCCCTGATTTCGAGAGTGGTCTGTGATGGGACCATTCGATCTCACTGATCGGCGAGCTTGCGGCCACCCGAACGACCACTGTCCTGAATGTGGGCACCCAACGCCGTCATTGCGTGCTGAGTACTGCTCGATTGTCTGCCGATATGATTCCCAGGAGGCCCAGAGATGGGAGCAGTATGAACCACCGAGTTAGGAGTCGTCAAAGCGGCCGACCGACGAAGAACTCGCCGAACGAGAACCCGAGCGGCCGGAGCGTCAAGAACGGGGATATCGTCGACAGGGACGTCACGACTAGCGAGGAGATCGGTTGACACCGCAGTCGACAATTTGCTTTTTATATTGTCGACGGATTGATTCAGGACTAGACAGACAGTTGGCTTGTCTCATTGATTTAATCTCCTGCGGGTCGGTTCGGTCAGTTCCCGTCATTAGTTTGCAGATAGAAAACTGGGACTACTCATATCGCGTCAAATTAGAAATCATCGGTGTGTTTAATATACGACTATGATTAGGATAACTTATTAGTTAATCAGTGACCATGCACAAAATATCACCTCCTGAAATTCTAGATACACTTGATATCGCTGTTACTATTCATCATCCAGAGACTGGGGCTATTTTGGGCGTTAACAATGCCAAAGAACAACTCTACGGATACTCCGAAGATGAGCTCCTCGATATGACTGTCGGAGACTACAGTGCTGATGAATCCAAATACACTCACGAACAAGCGACACAGCTGATAAGAGCTGCTGCAGATGGAACGCCACAATCGTTTGAATGGCACGTCAAACGACCTAATGGGGAACTATTTTGGGCTTATGTTCAATTACATGTGTGTTCCATTGACGGTAGAATATGTGTAGTCGCCACTAGCTATGATATCTCTACAATTAAAGAGAAAGAACGCCGTCTCAGATTATTTTATCGGATATTTCGACACAACCTTCGGAATGATATGAACGTCATCATGGGATATTCCGAGCAGCTTGAACAAGCTATCGAGGATGACGATCTTGAAATGCAAATTCGAACGGTGAATAACACGGCTAAAAAAGTCGCATCAGTGAGTGAATCCGTAACAGAGATTGAGAAAATAACGAATAGAACACTCGCTGATCGATCACCAACCAGTGTTATGACTGTCGTTGAGGATATTGCCTCAGAGTTCCGTGAAACCCATCCAAATCTCACTTTAGCTATTAACGGCGCTGAAGACCTCTGGGTGAATGCTGATGATAATCTGCGCGTTGCACTCAGAAGGATCTTTGATAATGCTGTTAAGCACAATGACAACAACCAACCAACTCTATTGGTAACAGTCTATGAAATTGAAGAACGTGAACAGGCCCAAATTGAGATTGCTGACGATGGGCCAGGTATCCCAGATATCGAATCACAAATATTTGAGGACGAAGAGGAACTGACGAGTGTCTCACACAGTTCTGGGCTGGGATTGTGGATTATCAAATTTTGTGCTGAATCCCTCGGTGGCTATGTCCGCGTTGACGACAATGAACCGCGAGGAAGCGTGGTCAAATTCGTGCTCCCGCTATTATCTGAATACTAAACTGCTGGCTTTTGTAATAGTTGATGCTGGTCACCCAAATCATGAGGTGTAGTTGCCACCTGAAATAGGGCAAAATAGCGAGTTTTGAGTCGTGTATTCTGGCAGTCTACGGAGTGTCTGTTTGTCGGAGAATCACTCATTCTCCAACGAAGAACTAATCATAGGTTTCCGACTGATCAGTTGAGTGGGTTTCTATACTTAGAGACTGAATTCCGCAAGTTACTATTGAGAGACTGTTTCTTGGATGAGGTTCTTCACGCCTCGGCGGAACCGCTCGGATGCGGCGCTCTCGGAAATTCCGTGCCGTTGGCCGAGTTCGGCAAGTGACGACTTCCGGGGAATATCGAGATATCCGCTGTCGACGGCCTCGATCAACGTTTCAAGCTGAGCATCTGTCAACGCGGGCGTACTCGGACCTAACCGCTCCGAGCGTTCGTAGATACGATTGAACTTGAAGCCTATCTCGTTGTCTCGACAAAACTGGTACACCCGCTCGAAGGCTTCTCGACTGGGAAACTGGGTTCGGTTCACCCACCCCTCGCTCGTCGCTGTGATGCTTCTTTGAACCCCACCTACCTCCGTCAACACGGGCATGATGCTGGCAGTAGCCCCCGTCTCAACGAGATCGAACCGGTACAATCGCCGGTCGATCGTTTCCGTAAGCACCACCGGGTTATTTACGGTTGGATCCTCGTCGACAGCCGTGTCGAAGGCTTCGTAGTCGTCGCTCTCTACCCACACAATCATTTGGATCTGCCCCTCGGAGTTGGCATACGAGTTTTCCCACTTGATTTCGAGATCGGGAACTCGTTTCAGCGCCTGGCGGAGGACCGGATGGTTGAGGGTGTATTCGGCGATTATCATGGGACACTCACGACTGTGAGCTATCTAGACGAATCGAAAGTATATAAACTGCCGGAGTACTCCGGCAGTTTCGATATCAACTCTGTGTGCCCTGATGTAGGTGAAGGGAAATGATGTACCAGTCCTCTAGCGAGTTCATCTGGAGAGTATCGATACTAGCGCAACTCTGCGCTTGAACCACGAATAAGCTTCAAATCTTCATGACAGGAAAACAACGATTAAAAGGGGGTGAACCGACAGGGTTTGCCAAATGCATCGACTGCAGGAGTATTTATCTAGTGCAAGAAAAAACAGACGGGGTTTACCGTCCAATCGGGATGGCTAACGGGTCGTGCAGTTGTGGCAACGGAGAATTTGAACCCCTTTTCTAAGAAGGATCATATTCGTCCTCTCGGTAATTCTTCATCAAATATTCTGTATAGTTGTTCTCTATTGGGGGTTCGAGTAGCCGATATCGTGGACAGACGGATGACCGATACGTACTCGCAGTCTTGCAAACTGTTCTAGTGTGGAACTGACCGTCGACCATTGGTGAGACCAGTTGTGTGGCTACTCCTCTTGTGATCGTGGTTTGGTCTGTATTTGTTGCTGGCCCGTCCCGCTCGCCGTCTATTGCCTTCCGCGACGCTCGCGACCGACCATTCCGGGCTGCGCCGAGCAAGCTCGCCGTTCCGGGCTCAAGTGAATGTGGCTTCGACGCCAGCGGGTATCTCTCGGGGGTTGCGCTGTGCCGTGCTCACCCCGCGAGACATACTCCGCTGGAGGCTTGCTTCAGGCAGACACCGGGTCACTCACTGCGTTCGTGCCCCGAGCCTCACCTCGCTGTGCTCGCTGAGACGGCGCGCGGTACTGGATTAGTCTCCTGCTTCGGACACGCTCTCACTCGCGCCCAGAGGCGCTCGTGAAGGCGCGAGCGAGAGCGTGTGATGGTTGAGTTGGTCAATAGAGAGCCACGGCTGGAGAGTCGTGGTGTCGGAAAAAGACGCCGAGTGAGCGCCTTCAGGACCTATGTCCAATTTCGAGTAAGAACCTACGTAGTAATGAAGTTTCGGTCGACGAACAGGCGTTCGAAAGTGCGGATGAACAGATAGTCGACGAGGATGGCTTTGAGATCGTCGATGAGATTCCTGAGTTCCGGCCGTCGGTGCAGATGGAAATTCAGGCGAAGGTCGATGCAAACCACCCCAATGGGCGTCTCGAAGCAGGTCCGGATCACATATACGGAAAGACCCTCGTTCAGGAAGAGCGTATCCAGGGGCGGGAAGCAGAGTTGGCGGCCATTAGTGCGAAGGCGGTATTCGGAAGTCAAGACGGACGAGAAGAGCGGACCCGAGAGATCGTCGTTGAGCAAACTGGGGCGCGGCGTGTGGAGTTCCTGAAGCGGGCGGGCTGTGTGAACCCAATGGTTCATCCAGAGCGAGCCGATCCTCGTGAGATGCTTACTCCTGAGCAGTTGGGGGCTGTGAACAAAGAGGCGATGCGGTTGGGCCAGAAATTGGGTGGCTGGTCGACGGCGGCGATTGGTCGACATCTGGCTGAAGCCGTAGTCGGCGGCATGGATCTGACGAGTGCGGTGGTTGGGACGTTCGAGAAATTACAGACGGCCCCCGGGGTGGTAGTGCCGATCGGGAAGCTCGAATCAATTAGTCGCCAAGAGGTGAGCATTGAGGGTCATATAGTCCAATTGTGGGAGCCATCGAGTCCAGCCATTGCCCAAGTGGGACTCATTGAAGATGAGAGTGGGAGAACGAAATTCGCGAGCTGGGTGAAGTCAAATCCGAAGTCGGTGCAAGAAGGTGAGCAGGTGTGTATTCTCGGCGCACCGAAGAGCTAGTATCAAGGGCGTGTCTCGGTGGCTGTGACCGGGTTGTCGACCATCCATACACCTGAGCGCGGTCGGTGGTGGGAGTAGCCGGTCGAGGCGGGCTTCTTTTTTGTTCTATGCCGGAGCCGACCCTAACCCCACCTCCCCACCCACCGCTCCGTGCTCGCTCGGTGAGCCTCACTCGTTCGTCTCATCGGTTCTCGTACGCAGGCTCACGAGAACGCCGCTGTGCGCACAGCCACGACCTTACAGCAACCCCTGGAGAGAGAGTACATTTCGTCTGCTTTGGTCTTACCCTACTATTTTATTGCTAACTGCTCGACTCACAGAAGTATAATGTGGATGCTACAGCGGTCGACCTCGGGGCAACTACTTTGAACTAAGCTACTATGAAGAGTGCCATTATCGATCTCGACGGGACGGTGTACAGATCCCAAACCGTCATTCCGGGTGCCCGTGAGGGCATCGAACAGCTCCGCAATGAGGGTGTCGACGTCGTGTTTGTTACGAACTCGTCGACCAAGACACGCGAGACCTGCCAGGACCGACTCGCATCGCTTGGAATCGAGGCTGCTGTCGATGACATCTTGACGAGTGCATCAGTGACTGCTGCATACGTCACAAGAGAGTATCCGACAGCAAGCGTGTTGACGATCGGCTCACCAGCGCTCGATCACGAGTTCTTTGAGGCCGATGTGACCCTGACTGATGACCCAACCGAAGCAGATGTCCTTGTGGTCGGTAAAGACACATCATTCGATTTTGCGACATTAACACGCGGCCTTCGGGCGATCGAATCAGGGGCGGCCTTTGTTGGGACCAACGAAGATCGGAAAGTGCCGACAGACTCAGGGATGATTCCTGGATGTGGGGCGTTGATTGCAGCGATCAGTTACGCTGGGAATCATGAGCCAGAGCAGATCTGTGGCAAACCTCACGATCCGATGATCGAGGTGAGCCTCGACAGGCTTGCTACTGACCCAGCAGACTGCGTGGTTGTAGGCGATAACCCGGAAACAGACCTCGAAATGGGACGGCGTGCCGGAATGATGACGGTGCTTGTGCTCACAGGACTGGTCGACCGAACAGATCCGCTGCTTGCTGACGAGCCAGCAGATCATGTGGTCGACTCTCTCGAAGAACTGTCGACTCTGCTCTGAGACGGGTCGACTTTTTGATCAGAGTATAATCGACGATGCCTGTCCAAGTATTGATATTGTATTCTATGAGATGTTTATGAGCATCACCGAGGTCAAGGTAGAAAGAAGGTTGCAAACACGGTCGCTCTCAACATAGGGTGGACTTCTTTCTGCGGAGTACGACTGAGACTTACTCAAATCGATTTGAGTAGTCTATCTGTCAACATAACAGATCTACGACAATACTTATGCTCTCCTACGAGATAGCCGGGGTATGTCGAATCACCGTTTGCCATGGGTCGAAGACCACCCAGTCGCCGCGTTCTTCGTCGGCGCGTACCTCTACACATGGCTCATTACTGCCCCTGCTGTGTTCATGCCTCCAAGTTGGACTGCCGCCATTCTCGTCTACATCGGTAGCTTTGGCCCGCCGGTCAGTGCCGCCGCTGTAACGTGGTTACGGGGAGATGATCTCCGTAAGTGGGCTCGGCAGATCACCCACTGGCGTGTCGGCTGGCATTGGTGGGTTGTCGCGTTGGCTCTCCCGATTGTTGCGGCAATCGGAATTACTGTCGGGATTTTCGCCGTTGAAGGCCCCGTCGACCTCGCCCAAGGACTCCCCTCACCGCTGGTGTTTACCGGGGTTTTCTTTTTCGCACTGATTTTGAGCGGTGGTCTTAACGAAGAACCCGGCTGGCGTGGGTTCGCGCAGGCTCGTCTCAACGAACACTACGGCGCGTTCCGAGCCAGCATCGTCATCGGCATCGTCTGGGCGGGGTGGCATCTGCCGTATTTTTTCGCACCCGTCACACCCCAGTCAGGGTTCCCACTTGTCAACCAACTCGGGTGGTTCGGCGGCATCCTGATGCTCTCTGTGATTCTCGCATGGGTCTACAACAGTACTAGCAGCGTCCTCATCGTGATAGTGCTTCACGCGATGGCCAACACAGCCGATATGCTAATCCCGCTCGTCCCTGACGAAATCCTTGTCGACGGGATCATCAACGAACGGGCTGTCGGGACCGTCACGGCCGTCCATCTGGTTGTCTATACACTCATCGCACTGGCAGTGGTCGCATACTATGGCCGCGAGAAACTGGCGACTGGCTCGATCCCGACAGCGTCGACTGTCGGTGGCACGGATGGAATGGGGACAGACACGCACAGACCCGGCGACAAAAATCACGAACACGAACCACAGGAGCACAAAGAATGAGAGCGATTCACACAGACGGACTCACAAAACGATACGGGTCGGATGTTTATGCAGAATCAAGGAGAATACCTGTGCCTTTAGGCGCAGGATGAATCCCACAAATTCTGCACTTATCACACTCGATAGCATGGCCGGATATTCCACGCCTCAGTCGTTGCTTTTAATATACTTATTCTCATAAGTATTTATGAACACAGTCCGATGTTGGAGACCACCCGCACCTATCGAGCAAAAATCGCCAATCACTCTCAGGTGAGTGGCGACCTCGATGGCTGTGGATTCTCGGCATCAAAACTGTGGAACGTCGCCCGCTACCACATCCAACACGAATGGGATGACACTGGAGAGATTCCGTCTGAAGCCGACCTCAAGCGCGAGTTGAAAGACCACGAACGATATAGTGACCTACATTCTCAGTCAAGTCAGCGAGTTCTCGAAGAGCTTGCTGAGTCGTTCAACGGATGGTTCAAAAAACGCAAAAACGGTGATACAGATGCGAATCCACCCGGCTACCGAAAGCGAGGCGACAATCATCCACGTTCTACTGTGACGTGGAAACAGAACGGCGTCAAGCACGACTCCAAGCATAACAAGCTCCGCCTAAGCAAAGGCTTCAACCTCAAGACCCACCGCTCAGACTTCATCCTCTGTGAGTATGAAACACGACCGGACGTGATCGTAGAGAACATCCAACAGGTACGAGCCGTGTGGAACGGCGACCGTTGGGAACTTCACCTCGTCTGCAAAGTTGAGATTCCTGTCGAAGATGCACCCGGTGACAAAACCGCTGGAATTGATCTTGGTATCAGCAACTACCTCGCTATCGCCTACGACGACGGGGACGCCGAGTTGTACCCGGGGAATATTCTCAAGCAGGACAAGCACTATTTCACCCGCAACGAGTACGACACGGAAGGCACAAACGGCCCGTCAAGTCGTGCGCTTCGCGCTCGGCAGAAGTTGTCTCGGCGGAAAGACCACTTCTTGCACGCTCTTTCAAAACACATCGTTGAACAGTGCATTGACCACGAAGTTGGTTGCATTGCAATTGGGAATTTGAAAGAGATTCGAGAAGACGAGAACGGTGACTCTCGTGATTGGGGCAAGCGTGGAAACAAGAAACTCCACGGGTGGGAGTTTGACCGCTTCACCACGTTGCTCGAATACAAAGCCGAAGAATACGGCATTCTTGTTGACCGCACAAGTGAGAGGGATACGTCGAAGACGTGTTCGTGTTGTGGACGGAAACGTGACGCGAACCGTGTGGAACGTGGATTGTACGTCTGTGAGTCGTGTGGTGCGACGATGAACGCAGACGTGAATGGTGCAGTAAATATTCGGAGAAAGATAACTCAGAATCCTCCCACGGAGGATATGAGTAACGGTCGTTTGGCACGGCCAGTAGCCTATCTGTTCAATCAAACCTCGGGGCATTTCGCACCGAGCGAACAGGCAGGTTGCGAACCGTAATATCCCAACGCTCGGGATTCCCGCGTCTTTAGGCGTGGGAGGATGTCAAGGCCTCTACGACCGACTCTCGGGGCGAAAACACATCCAGTACGCAATCGACCTCAAAGGAACTGATGAGGATCCTGACGAGATCCTCGCACAGGTCGGACTCACCAGCGATGCAGTCGACCGACCCGTCGGGGGTTACTCGAAAGGAATGACCCAACGGATCGTTCTCGGAATCGCACTCGTCGGTGATCCGGACCTACTGATCCTCGACGAACCGTCCAGTGGGCTTGATCCGAACGGCGTACGCCAGATTCGAGAACTCGTCGACGATCTTTCGGACCAGGGAAAGACGGTCTTCTTTTCGAGCCACATCTTGAGTCAGGTCGAAGCCGTCTGTGACCGAGTCGGGATTTTGAACAACGGGAGCCTCGTTGCTGTCGACTCGATCGACGGGCTCCGTTCCTCACTCGGCACCGGATCGACAATAACACTCAGCGTCGACCACCGTCCGGATCGATTGCGGTTCGATGATCTGGCTGGGGTCTCAAACGTTGTAGTAGACGAAGAGACGATCACGGTGACGGTCACCGATCCAGCAATCAAGGATGATGTCATCTATCGGGTTCGAGAATCCGGTGTCGACATCCTCGATATTGTCACTCGGGCCCCCTCGCTCGAAGAGTTATTCGAGGCGTACACCACAATGGCCGCAACGGGTGCCCAGTCAGGGACGATGTCGATAGATACCACGGAGGAAGGCCAATGATCTGGGCGACGATTGCCCGAAAAGAGATCGATGATGCGATCAGATCCAGGATGCTCTGGGTTATCATCGCCGTTTTTGGTGTGGTCTCGGCGTTTTTGTCGGTGATCCTCTCGTTTGTCCCCGAGATTGGTGCCTCCTCGACGATGGCTGTAACGATGGCCGCACAGAGTGCTCAAACCCTTGGCCCGATCATCGCACTTATCGCTGCGTATCTGGCAATCGCTGGCGAGCGAGAATCGGGGAGTATCAAAGTCCTTCTCGGATTGCCGCCATCACGTGGTGATGTCATCCTCGGGAAACTGATCGGACGGGGCCTCGTTGTTGCCGCCGGATTGATGGCTGGATTTTTGATCGCCGGTGGTGTGATCCTAGCCGTCTATGGGTCGATCCCACTCGGGGCGTTCGTTCTTACGACGTTGTTGACCGGACTGTTGGGGCTGGTGTTTGTTGGAATCGCAGTTGGGATCTCGGCGTCGACGGCGACTAGGGCCCGAGCGATGACTCTCTCGATTGGTCTCTACTTGGTTATCGTGTTGTTCTGGGACCTCTTTGCACAGTTTGCCCACCTCGCTGTTCGAGGCTCGTTTCCCGGCACAACCGTCCCGAGTTGGTACGTGTTCCTACAGAGTCTCAGTCCAGTCGGCGCATACGATCTGCTCGTCACTACGGTCCTCGCAGGAGCGACGACAGGGACACTGCCCAGCCTTGCTACTCAGCTGGAAGCCGGTATCGTCCCCGTGTTTCTCAGCAGTGGGGCGATGTTGAGTATTCTTGTACTGTGGGGTCTTGTCCCACTCATGGTCGGCTATCTTCGGTTCTCACGAACCGATCTTGCATAGCTCGCAATGTTTCCCTATGAAGCCCGACACACCCTCCACACAGCACTCGACCGATATCGACCGCACAGTCGTCGAGAGTATCGAAGCACTCGGTAGTCGACAGCGACTGGAAATCTTAGTTACGCTGGCTGACCGGAAATACGATCCTGAGACAGACGGTGAGACGATGACGTTCACCGAACTCTACGAGGCGATCGACTGTCCGAGTTCCTCGCAGTTCTCGTATCACCTCAATCAGCTCGTCGACACCTTCATTATTCAGACATCGGATGGCTACCGACTCACCTATGCGGGTGATAAGGTCCAGCGAGCGATTTTTTCAGGCTTGTATCAGTCTCCAAAGCCAATTGAGCCCTTCGAGATCGATGGGTTCTGTCCGAGCTGTGAGTCCCACAGCCTCGTCGCCTGTTCGAGGAACGATCAGTTTACCGTGAGATGCCAGTCGTGTGACTGTACACTGCTTCGGGATCTGTTTCCGCGAAGTATCGCTACAAACCGGTCGACACAAGAGATTGTCGACAGCTTCGGCCACAGTCTTTGGGCGAAGTTCGTCTTCGTCCGAGGCGGCGTCTGCCCGGAATGCTACGGCACAGTCGACACCGAAATCGAACAGACAGATCGTGGAAACACTCCGTTTAGTGTCGCAATCTGTCGATGCAGTGAGTGTCGATTCACTGTTCACGTGCCTGTCGATGTCATCGTCGCGTTTCATCCAGCAGTCACAGAGGCGTTTTGGCACCACGGGCTCTCACTTCTCGATACGCCACTCTGGGAGCTATTCGAGTACTTCGCAATGGATTGTTGGGAGTTCAACGTGCATTCGGAAACACCGTTTGTTGCCCGAATCACCATCAGACTCGATGATATCCGACTCCAGCTTTCAGTCGACGATACGTTGTCGCCAACACTTGTAGCCCGATCAGAACCGGACCAAGAGACTCCATAGGAGTGAGACACATATGAACAGACACGAACTCATCGATATTGGGACCGTTCGGCTTACCGGGTTGTTGCTGCGAAATCAGAAGCTCTTCGGCCAGTCGATCGAGACACCGCCACTCGTCGACACGGCTGTTGAGGCGACCGCCACTGTCGATGATGTGACCACCGCTGGCCGCCATGACGTTACAGTCGACACTCCAATCGGGTCGTTCGAGGCAGCATATCTGCCATGGCAATGGCTTGGTGCGGAGTATCCGACGATCATCTATCACCACGGCAGTGGTGAGCAGCCATTCGATTTCGGACGGTTTAGCTCAAACACCTTTCGGCGGGTGTTCGTTGCAGCTGACCCACCATTTCCAGCCAATATTATCGCTGTCCAGGCACCGTTTCACGGCGGCTCACAGTGGGAGTATATCGGGGCAATGGGTAGGCTGTCAAACTTCGTTGGGATGGTTGCTTCCTCTACTGCACTCGTCGAAGCCATCAGCTCAGAGGTCGTCGAACGTACTGAGAGCCCAGTCTTTCTCGTAGGGACGAGCCTTGGGGGCTTTGTAGTCAATCTCCACCGGAGTTGCTTCGGAACGGCAACCCACTATCTTCCGTGTCTTTCTGGGGCTGCACTCGGAGAGTTGTTCACCTCGTCGGCATACAGCCACTTGGTCGCTCCATCAGCACTCCAACGCTCAGCGCATCTCCGTGAGATCCTTGGATTCGAATCAGCCTTCCGGGCTGTCGACGCCGACGACTGTTCACCACTCCTCTGTCGATATGACCAAATCGTCGAGTATGACTCCCAAAGGCCAAGCTACGACGGAATGCGCCTGAAAGTCCTCGATAAAGGCCACATCACCGGCGCGCTTGCGACCGAGATACTCCGAGAACAGGTTTACAGTGTACTAGATGACGTTCAGTAGCACTGTATCAGCATTCATCGGTGACGGCAAATAACTGATTTAGTGTGGTTATTTATCGATTGTTTGTAGAGCAGTGTTTTCTATGGGAAACGGCTGGAGAATGGCCTTAGACGGGGAACATCCCGAACATTCCCAATACAGCGATAATAAGTCCGAGAACCCCGAGAAAACCGAGGTATTTCAGTGGCTCCCAGCGGTATCTGAAGGCCGAAAAGAAGCTAGCAAACGAGAACCAGAAAAGCCACACTGGTTCGTGGAGCTGAAATGCTTGAAATCCTATCAGCGACAGAAACCCAAGAAACCCGAGCATCCACGGCAGTACGGGCAGTTCATCGTCGGTCCGGGTGGTAAGACTCATGACTGTATTGAGGAATGTAAACCAGATAAAGATGGAGTCTTATTCTTGTGGGTAGAGAAGGTATTTATACAGAATCAAGGAGAATACCTGACCCTTGAGGGTCAGGATGAATCCGACAACACCTCCACAGTCCACCGTCGATGGAAGGGCCGGATATTCCACGATCCTAATCCGAATATTTACAAGAG